>JAESFL010000371.1_pt1 | contig 35377 bp, 26 predicted proteins | sample 9269401 | NCBI WGS metagenome assembly JAESFL01 (sample SAMN14506025, study PRJNA617098) | algae metagenome | isolation source: Gloeocapsa sp. UFS-A4-WI-NPMV-4B04 and co-occurring heterotrophs from desert... | place: USA: Utah | collected 2006-10-01 | reverse complement strand
TAAACGCTTGGTTTCTTTTGGATGTTTTTCAATGTACTCTAGCAGTAAACTCACGTATCTTACATCGGTTAATAAACGGTTTAGTCTTCTATTCTGACAACAAACTTAATTTTTGGAGAAGTCTAATGATGTAGCCGCAAATATCGTGATGGTGCATTTTACCCTGTAACCAAAAAGCAAGTGATATAGAGGGATTAATATGAGCGCCACTCAGTTTGCCTAGTGGTGAAATAGCAACTATCGAGCCACTTCCAGCAAACATCAGCCCTGTAATAATTAACCTTATGCTTCTACTAGGTATAAATTGCTCCATCGGCAACCCTTGACCAAAATTGAAAACAACAGCACTCAGTCCAACAAAAATAAGAAATGCAGTTCCCAAAAGTTCAGCGCCGTATTCAGACCAGTGCAATTGTCTCCACCATTTCTTTAATTGGTCATATTCTCTTCAATTAGATCAGCAATCCGCCGCCATCTACACCAATGACAGTTCCAGTTGTGAAGCCGTTATTCATCAGATAAAGAACAGTTGCGGCAATATCTTCAGGGATACCGATGCGTTTAACTGGCAACTTACTTGCCGTATTTTGAAAGAAAGCTTCGCGCTGCTCTTGGGACATTCCCTCATAAACCGGAGTCGCCACCACACCAGGAGAAACTACATTTACCCGTACAGGAGCAAGTTCGAGAGCTAAAGCGCGGCCTAAAGCTTCTACTGCGGCGTTAATTGCAGATATTACTGCGTATCCTGGCGATGGTCTGTGACTCAGAGTACCAGAGAACAAAACAATCGAGCCTTGGTCATGGATTTGGGCATATTTAGCAGCAAGATAAGCTCCCCAAAACTTACTATCCATTGATTTTTGAGCATCGCTAGTCTCTAGTTCTCGAAAAGCTCCGGTTTTAACTGAACTTCCAGGAATTACTAGATAGTCGATTATTCCTACTGCTGCAAAGAACATTTTTACAGCATCTTCGTGGAGTAGATCGAGACTACTAATCTCTACATCGCCTCCAATTTCTACTTGAGCTTGTTTCAGTTTTTGTACAGAGCGACCTGCAATTATAACCTTTGCTCCAGCGCTAACTGCTGCTTTAGCTGTGGCTAGACCTATACCGGAACTTCCCCCGATAATGACAACTCTTTTACCTTGTAGATTCATTCCTGTTTATTTCTAGACTGCTGATCAGCGCTTTGCTAAATTATTCGGTTGCTTACTTTGTTTTTTAGCATTTACACAAAAATTTGTGAAGTACGAACTAAAAAGTAACTTACTAACCTAAAAGAGCCTTAGACAGCATGAATATATCTGTGTTTTGCCCTAAAAGTACCGCGAGTTATTAGATAGCTAAGTAAAAAATAGGTTTGGCATCAGGTGTTAGTGTTGTTTGCAGCTAGCTAAAATATTGATGAATGAACTAAAACGCGATCGCGCCGACAACACAGTTTTTACTCTTAACTTCAACAATTCCAAAACGTAACGCCAGAGGTTCTCTTTGACTTGGCATATCTCCATAAATCGAAACCCGCTTATGAAACGGGTTTTGCTCTTAGTAGGAAAAGTTATTACTCTTAAATATCGAGAATTTTAGGCATTAAAAAACCCGGCTTCAACCGGGCAGATACACTGTTATTTCGCAATTATTGTTTTAAACAAGATATCTGCGATTTTTAGTACCTCTTAGTCTTTCATCTCACAGGTTAAAGGGCAAGCAGCGAAAGTGGAAGTCTGAAGAGGATCTGCCTCGCCATGCAGCCAGCTTAACCATCTGACTTGATTCGGGTGAATGCCTTTGAAAGTTAGTACACTAGCTCCTACAAGTACCGCCATAACATTAAGTCCAATTAAACTACCTGCTACTAGCAAAGCAGCACTAATTGGCATAATCGATTCTAAAATCATTGATAATAGAAAACCGACTGTAGCCATCAAAACTACCAACGGAAAACCAATCACCAATAAGCAAACTGCCAATGTAAAAGTCCAGATTAAAAAGCTTTTGATCGCAACCAAAGTATAGGTTCTTCCTAGATTGGAGCTTTGAGCTAGAGTCATAGTTTTCCCTCCAAAAAATGCAACAAATTAAGTTGAGTAAAATTCCGGTTGACTAGAACCAAGCTAGTCCGTCAATGAAAATTAGTATATAAAATTTAGATGAAAAAATGATCTAATAGTTATTAAACTTTACAGTTAATGATTTGTATTTATGAATACAAATCATATTTTGAAATTGATTACGCCAGAGTTTAATAACATCTATCTTTAGACATAAAAGCTAGAAGCCTTATTTATTCAAGGTTTTAAAGACTAGCTTCACATAAAAACTATAATTTACCGAATTTTCAGCTGTTTAAAAGTATATCTAGCGTAGATTTAGCTTAACATTTCTTATACATTTTCAAGTTTTCTCTCATAATCGCTCTATTTGGCTGCACAAATAAATTAAAGGTATGCAGTTGATTTTCTTAGAGAGATTCTGGGGTCAAGTTACCTCTGTTTCTCAGAGCCTTTCTTAGTAACTCGTCTTTACAAACAATCAGCGCTAATCATTAAAGAAAGCCACAGCGATCGCTTCAAAAAACTTTAAGTAGCGCATTGCTATTAGGCGGAGCAAGCTGATTAAAGGTTAATGCCAAAATCTGTGTTCTATAAAAATTAAGAAGCTACTTTACTAGGTAATTATTATCACTTGTAATAGTTAAGTAATTGTAACTATTGCTCAAGTAAGTTTATTTCCGTAATCGTAACTACTTATAGTCAAAAAACTTATTAAATAATCATTAATATTTTAACTATCGGTAGTTATTTCTTTCTGCCATTGGTTTCTAGGTCAGTCTTGCAACTCTTAAATGCACATATAGTTAGAACCGAGCTCAGGTGCAAGATACCGATAGCAATATTTAGTATTCGCGCTTCTGATACAAAGTGCAGCTTCTTGGGAAGACTAAAGGCGTATGAGTCTCGTTATAAATATATGACCCAATCACAGCATCTACCAACTTCCTCTGCGCCTGCAACCCGTGTTCCCCCAATGCCGCCACCACCGCCACCGCCGAGACAAATTCCTGGTAATGGTGCGCCTATGAGTAGTACGCGACTACAGCAGCAAACACAAGTTGGTACTGCATCCCGTGTTTCTTCAGCCATGACACCACAACCCTCTGGACAACGCCCTAATTCAGTAAGCGATCGCGCCGACAACGTAGGCCCCACTTTAGAGCAATTGGTACAAGAAGCGCACGAAAAAGGCATTTCTGACCTGCACTTAGGTGTAGGTGAAGTCCCACGCTTCCGCGAACGCGGTGAAATCATCTTTACGGATCATCCAGCTATAGATGAAGCGATGTTTTTTGGCTGGCTGCGAGAAATTCTCAGCGAATCGCAAATTGAGGAATTTAAACAAACTCTAGAATATGACGGTGCTACGCAATATGAAGGCGTGGCGAGGGTACGGATCAATATTTTTGTTGCCCTAAATGGCCCAGCGATGGTGCTACGGTTGATTCCATTGAAAATTCTGACAATGGAACAGCTAAATTTGCCGCCAGTGTTTCAGGAGTTGTGTCACTACCATAAAGGCTTGATTTTGGTGACAGGGCCAACTGGTTCTGGTAAATCGACGACAATGGCAGCAATGATCGACTACATCAATAAAGAGATGCCCAAACACATCATCTCAATTGAAGATCCAGTCGAATTTGTGCATAAAAGTCAAAAATCGCTGATTAAACAGCGCGAAGTTGGCATTCACACACTTAAATTTGATAATGCGCTTAAAGCATCCCTACGGGAAGACCCCGACATTATTCTAATTGGGGAAATGCGCGATCGCGAAACCGTGAACACAGCCCTTAAAGCTGCCCAAACTGGTCACTTAGTGTTTGGTACTCTGCACACAAACAGCGCCGTCAAAACGATTGAGCGTATTCTCAACCTTTATAACCCAGACGAACAAGCTCCAATGCGGATTCAAGTAGCAGAATCTCTTGTTGCTGTCATTGCCCAAGGTTTGGTAAGGACTACAGATAGTAAACGGGCTGCTACTCACGAAATCATGATCAACTCAGACGCAGTTAAGGACTACATTATGCGTAACGAAGTTGAAGAAATTGAGAGCATAATTCCGCGCTGCAACTTCGAGGGTATGTGTACGATGAACCAGTCCATTTATAAACTTTATGAAGACGGACGAATTACCGAAGAAACAGCCCTAGAAGCTTCACCTAAGCCGAATGAAATGGCTCAAATGCTACGCGGTAGAGTTTGAGGAGGAGATGGGGAGCAGGGGAGCATTCTTAGCAGGGGAGCAGGGGAGATAGTTATATTATTTTTATTCCCTAATCCCTAGCCCCTAGCCCCTAGCCCCTAGCCTCTTGCCTCTTGCCTCTAATCTGTAGAACCAGTTTGGATAGAGTCTTCAGCAGCTTGTGTCCATTCAGTGTGGAAGACACCGGGTTTGTCAGTGCGCTCGTAGGTATGAGCGCCGAAGTAGTCGCGTTGAGCTTGGGTAAGGTTTTGTGGCAGCTGCTCGCGGCGGTAGCTGTCAAAGTAGCCTAAAGAGGTACTAAAAGCTGGCACGGGAATGCCTAGCTTTGCTGCCTCTGCTATCACCTCGCGCCAAGCAGTCTGTTTATCCAATATGGACTGCATAAACTGAGGTGCTACCAAGAGGTTGGGTAGTTGAGGATCTTCTTTGAATGCTTCTTTAATTTTATCTAGGAATCGAGCGCGGATGATGCAACCGCCTTTCCAGATCCGGGCGCATTCACTCAAATTGAGATTGTAGTGATACGTTTTGGATGCAGCACGTAAAAGCGCCATACCTTGGGCGTAAGAGCAAATTTTGGAACAGTAGAGCGCATCGCGGATCTTATTAATAAAAGCAGTGCGATCGCCTTCATATTTTCCGGTAGGACCTGTTAAAATTTTCGAGGCTGCTATCCGCTCCTGCTTGTAGAAAGATACAACGCGGGCATTAACGGCAGCAGTCATTGTCGGAATCGGTACAGCCAAATCAAAAGCAGCCGCGACTGTCCATCGTCCTGTTCCCTTTTGCCCTGCCGAATCGAGAATTACATCTACAAGGGGAAGACCAGTATCTGGATCGATGTGGGTAAAAATGTCAGTAGTAATTTCAATCAAATACGAATCAAGTTCTTCCGTCTTGTTCCACTCGTCAAAAACTTCATGCAATTGATTGTGATCCAACCCCAAGGCATTTTTGAGCAGATCGTAGGCTTCGGCAATTAGTTGCATATCGCCATACTCAATGCCATTGTGAACCATTTTGACAAAGTGACCTGCACCGCCAGGTCCAATGTAGGTAACGCAAGGACCATCATCTACCTGAGCCGCAATTTTAGTCAAAATTGGCTCTAGTTCCTCATAGGCATCTATCGTTCCTCCAGGCATCAAGCTAGGGCCGTTCAATGCCCCTTCTTCGCCGCCACTCACGCCCATGCCAACAAAATCTAGACCTTGGGCTGTTAACTCGCGGCTACGACGGGCAGTATCTTCATGGAAGGAATTACCACCGTCAATAATAATGTCACCAGGTTCTAGCAGTGGCTTGAGTTGCTCAATCACGGCATCAACAGGCGCACCAGCTTTGACCATAATCATGATTTTGCGGGGTCGCTCTATTGAAGCAACAAAGTCTTCAATTGAGTAAGTGGCTTTGACTTGCTTGCCGTGAGCTCGCTGGGCCATGAAAGCCTCAGTTTTTTCTGGTGTACGATTGTAAACTGCGATCGGAAAACCATTGCGCTCAATATTTAGCGCCAAGTTCTCACCCATAACTGCTAGACCAATCAAACCAAAGCTTTGCTGTGCCATCAATATATTCCTAACTCTGCACTTGTTGAAAAGGTCAATTCCCCCTATAGGGTAGCCCGATCTCCCCAGTTCTTCTGTAAAAAAGAAACTATAACGCGGCTATTGGAGTACAAATGTCAGTTTTAAACAGCTAGTTAATTTTTGTTTGTATCTAACTCAACAATAAAAGAGCAAAATTGAGATATCTAGTCTTATTACACAGTAAGGAGTAACCACGAAATGTTGGCATACGTCCTAGCGTTGGCGGTTGGTCTTGGTAGCCTCGCTATTTACCTAGCGGCTTTCTTTTTTCCAGAAGTACACCGCAAAAATGACTTTATCTGGAGTGGGCTGGGGCTATTCTACGCCTTAGTGTTATGGGTGTGTGCTGGACGCATTACCGGAAGTCTCCTACTAGGTCAAGTAACGAGTGTTGCTTTATTGGGTTGGTCAGTAGGGCAAACACTTTCTCTGCGACGACAGATGGCTCCATCTACTCAGACACCTTTACCCACTGCAACAGAAGTCAAAAACACAGTTGGGGAGAAAGTATCTAATTCATCGCTTTTTGGCAAGATTTCTCAAATTGGGAAGCGAGTCGGTGGTAGCGCTACTGCTGCGAAAGACAGGCTTCAGGAAAATCTAAGTGGTACGAACCAAACGCCGACTTCCTCGACGGCTGCATCTGACGCTTCTGTCAGCAACGACAACTCAAAAGTTCAGATTATCGACAAACGTACCCCGATCGCGGAACAGCCAGCAGACATCAGCGCTACACAACAGTTGACGAGTGGCACCCAAGCGACAACTGACACGGAGCAAGTAATTTCAGCTAATCCACCACAACCTGATGAACTGGTACAAACTGCTAGAGAATCGGATGTAGTAGAAGACACCCAAGTCGAAGTTGCTCCTGTGATTACTGAGGAACTGGTTGCCGAAACTGATGTTGAAATTGCGCCATTATTGACCGAAGAAGAAGCGATCGCTCTAGCCGTCGAAATGACTTTGGCTGAAGATGCCGAACAAGAAGATCGAGAACAAGTTGTTGAACCGATACGACCTCATCCACCAGATCCAGAAATTGTCGAAGCTGCTATCCTTGACGCTGAGGAAAAGCATATCGAAGCCTCACCGCCGGAACCTGAAATACCAGAAAATCCTTCGCCTAGCTGAGGAAGAGGTAGGGGAGCATTCTTAGCAGAGGAGCATTCTTAGCAGGGGAGCAGAGGAGCGGAGGAGCGGGGGAGATAGTTAATATTATTTTTATTCCCTAATCCCTAGCCCCTAGCCCCTAGCCCCTAGTTCCTACGCTAACAATTCTTTTGGGTGGAATCTTAGTTGAAGACGTTGGGAATTCTCACTCATAATAGTTGCAGTACAAAGTGTTTCGGGGGGATCTTCCTTTCCGTGACACTTTTTCAAAATTTAACTCCATAATCTTTCGGGATCGGACTGTGACAGAATCAGGAAGCTACGATAATGTCGGTAAGGAATCCTTGCCACCCGCGTCTTACGCTGCTAAAGTCGCGGAGGACACCTCCGCGCCCGCTGCTTACAAAGACACCGTTAATCTGCCTAAGACCAAGTTTGATATGCGGGCGAATGCTATCAAGCGTGAACCAGAAATACAAAAGTTTTGGGCAGATAACCAAATTTACGATCGCCTGTCGCAGAACAATCCCGGCGAGTTATTTGTTTTGCACGATGGGCCGCCTTATGCCAATGGCTCATTACACATTGGTCATGCCCTAAATAAAATCCTTAAAGATATTATTAATCGCTTCCAACTACTGCAAGGGCGCAAGGTGCGTTATGTGCCTGGTTGGGATTGTCATGGCTTGCCGATTGAACTGAAAGTCATCCAAAACATGAAGCAAAGCGATCGCGCTTCACTCACTACGATAGAACTGCGCTATAAAGCGCGGGATTTTGCCCTCAATGCAGTAGATGAACAGCGCCAAAGTTTCAAGCGCTATGGTGTTTGGGGAGACTGGGAGCATCCTTATCTAACAATGAAGCCGGAATATGAAGCGGCGCAAATTGGCGTGTTTGGTCAGATGGTATTAAAGGGCTATATCTATCGCGGTCTAAAGCCAGTTTATTGGAGTCCCAGTTCTAAAACTGCGCTGGCTGAAGCGGAATTAGAGTATCCCGAAGGTCATACCTCACGCAGTCTCTACGTTGCTTTTCCGATCACCAGTCTTGGTGCAGCTGTCAAATCATCGCTAGAACCATATCTATCAAATCTGGAAGTTGCCATCTGGACTACAACACCCTGGACAATTCCAGCTAATTTGGCAGTCGCGGTAAATCCCAGTTTCACTTATGCTGTTGTTCAAGTTGGGGAAAGCGAAAAGCCTAAATATCTAATTGTTGCGGCTGATTTAGTGGAGCGATTATCAGCAACGCTAGGTACTAACCTAACGGTGAAAGCAACTGTGACAGGTAAGGATTTAGAACATTCCACTTATCGGCATCCGTTGTTTGATCGCGAGAGTCCAATTGTGATTGGCGGTGATTACGTCACTACAGAGTCTGGTACAGGGTTAGTACACACAGCACCAGGTCACGGTCAAGATGACTACCAAGTAGGTCAGCGTTATGGTTTACCGTTGCTGTCGCCTGTAGATGATAATGGCAACTTTACCGACGAGGCGGTACAGTTTGCGGGGTTAAATGTATTGGGTGATGCCAATCAAGCGATAATTGATGCGCTGACACAAGCAGGAGCGTTGCTAAAAGAGGAACCCTATGTACACAAGTATCCCTATGACTGGCGTACTAAGAAACCAGTAATTTTAAGGGCTACTGAACAGTGGTTTGCATCGGTAGAGGGATTTAGGGAAGAAGCTAAAACCGCGATCGCATCTGTTACCTGGATTCCCCCTCAAGGTGAAAATAGAATCACGCCGATGGTGGCTGAACGTGCTGATTGGTGCATTTCTCGTCAGCGCTCTTGGGGTGTGCCAATTCCTGTATTCTACGATCAAGAAACAGGCGTTCCGCTGCTGACAGAAGAAACTATTAACTATGTACAAGCGATTTTTGCCAAGCATGGCTCTGATGCTTGGTACTCAATGTCAGTAGATGAGTTATTGCCAGAAAAATACCGCAATGGCAATTACCGCAAAGGTACAGACACAATGGATGTCTGGTTTGACTCAGGATCATCTTGGGCGGCTGTGTTGCAGCAACGCGAGGAATTACAATATCCAGCTGATATCTACCTGGAAGGCTCAGATCAACATCGCGGCTGGTTTCAGTCTAGTTTATTAACAAGTGTGGCAACAAATGGCAAAGCTCCTTACAGAACCGTATTAACTCATGGCTTTACCTTGGACGAACAGGGACGCAAGATGAGTAAATCGCAGGGTAATGTCATCGATCCAGCGATCGTAATTGAGGGAGGCAAAAATCAAAAATCAGAGCCGCCTTACGGTGCTGATGTGTTGCGCTTGTGGGTGTCATCGGTGGATTACTCCTCAGACGTACCTATTAGTAAAAACATCCTGAAGCAGATGTCTGATGCTTATCGCAAGATTCGCAACACTGCTAGGTTCTTGCTAGGGAATCTACATGACTTTAACCCAGTTGAGAATTCAGTGCCGTATGAGCAGCTGCCGGAACTGGATCGCTATATGCTCCAAGAAATGACGATAGTGCTTGATGAAGTCACAGAGGCATTTAAAAAGTATGACTTTTCAACCTTTTTTCAGATGATTGTGAGCTTTTGTGTGTCTGATCTATCCAATTTTTATCTGGATATTGCCAAAGATCGACTATACATAAGTGCTTCAGATGCTTTGCGTCGCCGCAGTTGCCAAACCGTTATGTCAATCGTGTTAGAAAATTTAGCACGAGTAATTGCCCCTGTCTTGCCTCATCTAGCAGAGGATATTTGGCAATTCCTACCTTACCCAAAACCTAAACAACCCCGATCTGAAGAAGAAGCCAAATCTGTGTTTCAAGCTGGCTGGGTTCAAATGGAAGAGCAGTGGAAAGCTCCACAATTAGATGAATATTTCTGGTCTGATTTAAAACTAATCCGTGCATTAGTTAATCAAGAGCTTGAGAAGGCACGGGTAGATAAAATAATCGGTTCTTCCCTTGAAGCCAAAGTGATATTTTACGATTCTGATCAAGACCTACGTCAGAAGTTACAGGCTTTTAACCCCTCCAATGAATCTACAACAAATGATGTGGATGAGTTGCGCTACCTGTTTTTGACCTCTCAAGTTGAGCTATTAGAGTCACCAGAGGCTTTGGATGGATTGCAGTACAGTAAGAAGTCGGATAATCGTGGTATCGGTGTTGTTAAAGCAGATGGGGAAAAGTGCGATCGCTGTTGGAATTACTCAATTCACGTCGGCGAATCCCACGAGCATCCATTGTTGTGCGAAAGATGTATTCCAGCCTTAGCAGGACAATTTTAATTCTGTAAGGTGGGCAATGCTGCCTACCTTACTAATTTTGCTTCTTGTTCCTTTTTATTCACAGAATCTTTTAACTTCTGTAAAAACTCTTGAGTTAATTGCGTAAATGATTTAGCACCTGCTGATTGAGGATTGCTTAAAACAACTGGCATAAAAGTATCAACAGCTTTAGCAACATTTACATCAATTGGTATTTGAGTTTTAAAAATTTTTGTTGTTTCAAAATCTTCACTGATCCGTTGCATTACTTGTTTGTAATATCTGCCAGTCAGCAAATTTCCTGACATTGTAAATATAATACCTAGCAATCGGATATTAAGATGACACTCAGAAGCATGACTTTCTTTTAGTTGAGCAATGCGTCTTTCTAGTAATTGAATGCCAACAATTGATAATGGTTCTGATTTTGCAGGTAGTATATAAAAATCACTAGCAGCAAGAGCGCTACGAGTCATCAGATTATAACCGGGCGCACAATCTAAAATAATGAAATCGTAGTTGTCTAAAATCGGCTGTAAAATTTGCTTTACCAGTGTTCTTTCAAACCGATTCCAGACTACCTCAAAATCTAACTTATCTACCTCAAAAGCTTTTTCATGCAGCATTTCAGATACTACAAATTCATCGTATAGCTCAATATCACCTGGCAATAAATCTAAATTTTTAATATTGCAAATACTAGGATAAATAGCATCGTGAATACTAATTTTTGACTGCTGCTGTGGCTGAATAACTTGATTTATTAATTCCCTTAACGTCCGTTTCCCTCTTCTTTGTTTGGCAAAAATAGCAGGAGATATCAAGCTGAGGGTGGCACTGATTTGAGTATCTAGATCAAAAACAAGCACTCGTTTACCATGATATTTCGCCAGAGAAGTAGCTAAGTTAACACTTAGAGTTGTTTTACCAACGCCGCCTTTCATGTTTGCAGTTGCAATGACATATCCCATTTGTTAGTTCCTGTAATATGCGATGTTCTCTTAAGCTGAAATTGAGGATGTGAACCAATTTAATCTTTTCATGAACAGACCAAAAGAGGGATTAATGATAAATTTAATCGGTCTACGCTGTCAAATGATAGTTTTTAGGACATTGATTGATGGCTCATATTCTGCATATTGATTCCAGTCCTCGTGGCGATCGCTCTCATTCACGTAAGCTCTCGCATGAGTTCATCACAGCCTGGAAAACTGCCCACCCTGAAGATACACTCAGTTATCGCGATGTAGGTCATAACCCAGTTCCTCATGTAGATGAGCCTTGGATTGCTGCTGCTTTTAGTCCGCCAGAAGCACACACACCTGAACTGAGTCAGGCACTTAAAATCTCAGATGAGTTGGTAGATGAGTTTATCGCGGCTGATCGCTATGTCTTCGGCGTACCAATGTACAACTTTAGCGTACCGTCTACGTTTAAAGCGTACATTGACCAAATTGCCCGTGTTAATCGCACTTTTGCGGTGAGCGAACAAGGCTATCAAGGCTTAGTCAAGGGTAAGAAAATGCTGGTAATCACCGCAAGTGGCGGTAGTAGACAAAGACTCTCTGCGGCTGGCTATGACTTTCAGGAACCTTTCTTACGTGCTGTTTTTGGCTTCGTTGGAGTCACGGATATTACTTTTATCCATGCTGACAACCTAAGCGGTGGTGATGGTGCAGCTGAACAGTCAATCAGTGAGGTTCGTGCGGCGCTTCAGTCAGCTGTAGCTAGCTGGTAAGTAGGTTGGGATGAAGGCGCGATCGCACTTTTAACCTAATAATGCGATCGCCCTGACAATGTACGACTGTCGTTAGTAAGCTATGCCGCAATATCACTGAAAATGGAATAGCACCACTCTTGATTGATCGGGGAAGTCATAATGTTGAGTTCAACTCAAGAACTTTTGGAGACTGCACACCGGAATGCTTACGCGATTGGTGCTTTCAATGTGTACAACTTGGAAGGAGTCAAAGCAGTTGTCAACGCTGCTGAAATAACTCGTAGTCCTGCAATGCTGCAACTACACCCTAGTGCAGTGAAATATGGCAAGTTGCCCTTAGTTGCGCTTTGCCTAGAAGCAGCGAAGTCAGCTAATGTGGCGATCTCTGTCCATTTAGATCACAGTACCTCTGAGCGCGACATCCGGTTATCACTACAAGCACGTGTGCGTTCAATTATGGCTGACGGTTCGCCCATGCCTTACGAGCAAAATCTGGAATTTACGCGCTCAATGGCTCAACTGGCACACAGCTATGGAGGAGTTGTAGAAGCTGAAATTGGCAGAATTAGCGGCACAGAAGATGGATTGACAATTGCCGAGAAAGAAGCCAAGATGACTGATCCAGATCAAGCATTAGAATTTGTGGCTCAGACTCAAGTAGATGCCTTAGCGGTGACAATTGGTAACGTTCACGGTGAATATAAAAGTCCGCCACGATTGGACTTTGCGCGTCTAGAACGTATCCGCCGCCTGATTAATATTCCCCTAGTTCTACACGGTGCATCAGGTTTGCCAGAAGGAATGATTGCTCAATCTATTCAACTGGGTGTGTCTAAATTCAACGTCAACACTGAAGTGCGTCAGGCATATATGCAGGCACTCAAGGATGAAATGTGTGGCGCAAGTCAGAAGGATTTATTGGAAATAGCGGAAGCAGCGATCGCCGCAATGCAGCAGGTAATTACAGAAAAGCTCCAACTATTTGGTTCAGTTGGTAAAGCGCATCTGCACGAGACTCCTTATGCTGCAAGGCTAGTAGCGCATGAACATAATGGACGGGCGATCGCGTAACACCTCGCTGCAATTGAGCCGTTTGGGGAGCAATCAAGACTACATAACGACGACAGGGCGAATGATTCCGAAAATTTCACCCTGAGTTGTTTCGTCAACATCAACGAACAATCATTGATAACTGAATAAGTCAGGCTTGCGATCGCACTTTTATTGACTACGCCCACTAGAACCTCGGTAGATCCGCTCTTGCTGCTCTGGTGAGAGCCATAATGGTGGCAACGCATCGCCAGAAGCACCATTTCCATTTTTTGTGACTGCTGGTTGGGTGCGGCGCTGGTTGGGTACTTCACACGCCACTAAAGGAGCGCTCGTGCTAGCAAATTGACCTGGAGTTGGTGGCTGTTGAGATTTAAAATCAATTAGTTGACTTTGGGGAGCTACGTAAGCATGGGTTTCGGGGTCGTATGCCAGGATTTCACCAGTTTCTATGTGATAAATCCACCCATAAATATTAAGTTTACCTTGATGTAGCTTCGAGTGGATAACAGGATAAGTTTTGAGATTTTCAATTTGCGTCAACACATTCTCGGCAATAGTAACCTCCAGCAGTTCCTCACCCGAATAGTTGCTGTAGTTGTCTTTTACCAGCCGTCGCGTAGCTTCAGCGTGTTGCAGCCAGTCATAAACAAGTGGCATTTCTTCTTGCAGCTTATTTAATTGCAGTAGTCCTTTCATCGCACCGCAGTGAGAATGACCACAGACTACAATTTGCTCAATGCCCAACGCATGAACAGCATACTCCAAAGTTGCCCCTTCGCCACCATTAGCTGCTTTAAAGGGAGGAATAATATTACCTGCATTACGAATAACGAACAGTTCCCCCACTTCAGTTTGAGTAATCAAGTTAGGGTCAATCCTAGAATCCGAACAAGTAATAAACAATACTCTAGGCTTTTGACCATGAGCAAGTTGTTCAAATAGTTCCAGGTGAGTGGAGAAGTAGTTGCTTTTGAACTCCCCCAACCCTTTAATTAATTTTTTCATATAGGTTTATCTTTTTCCTTTAAAGCTGCTGAGGTTGATTGTCCCTCAAGTTATTGTCTCTTAGTTACATCTTTTGCAACTTCAAATAAAATTATCTAAAAAAAACTTTTACTTATAACTCCAGTATTTAAAAGCTAAAGATTTTACTGCCTCAGCAACCAATTTGTCAAGGTTCTATTCTAGTTTTTCTTCCTCCTACTTCATATTAGCTGAAGCAATGCGATCGCATCACCCTAACCTTATTACAGTTCCAACAGATATAATTACCAAATTGCACAATAATCAGTGATTACGCTGAATCAATACAGCTAAATCTGAGAGACAATCAAACATAGAGCAGATTCTCCCCAAAATTTTAGCGATGTTGAGGTGGGACAAAATTGTCTTTTAATCCTGAACTTTGTCGTAACGAAAGCGAAGTTGAAAGTAAGCTAATTGTCCAATATCTACTTCCGCAGTTGGGGTACTCGCCAGACGAATGGTATCAAGAAATTGCTTTTGGTAGTATCCGGTTAGACTTTTTAGCATTTGCAACCCAAGTCACCCCCATTGTATTAAATGCCAATTTCCCCTTAAGTGTCGTCTTGGAGGCAAAGCATCCAAATCAAAACTTAGATAAGCATATTCGTAGACTCAAGCATTATTTAAATAGCTTGAATGTAAAATATGGATTACTTACGAATGGTAAAAAGTTTAAAATTTATGAAAATGTCCAAAATAACATTGAGTTAGTATTTCAATGTGATGGAAAAAATATTGATACTGAGATAGATAATATTAAAGCTCTTATTGGTAGAGATAGCTTAATAAAAAAAAGCCTCAAAAACTTTCCCGAGCTATCAAATCAGAGTAATACAATAAACAAACAATTAATTCATGCAGACAATACAAGTTTAAAAACAAACGCAGTTCAGGTTAAATTTAAAAGCGCACAAATAATTAATGGAGCTTATGAAGATGAAAATAGTCTTGAACAAACAGAGCAAGAACTAAATCGACTTGAACAGCTATACAATCTAAGTTTAAAAGAAAACAAACAAAATACTATGAAAATAATTGCAATTTACCATAACAAAGGCGGCGTAGGTAAAACAACTGTTGCAGTTAATCTAGCAGCAGCTTTGAGTCAAAAAGGTAAAAGGGTACTTTTAATTGATATAGATTCTCAAGCAAATACTACTTTTGCTACAGGCTTACTAAAATTTCAATTTGAAGAAGACGACGACTTAAAAGACAAAAACGTTTATCATTTATTAAAATCAGGAGAATTTGATTTTATTCCAGACATTGTTCGCAAATCGCAGTATTTCAATAATCCTGAACTTGATGTTATTCCTTCACATATTACTTTAATTGACGGACAGTCCACACTGAATAAAATAGCAGCTGCTAAGAGCAGATTGATTACTAAATTAAAACGAGTAGAAACTAATTATGATATTGTCATTATTGATACTCCGCCATCTAGAGATTACTATGCTGAAGTTGCTTTAATTACTACTGATTATCTAATAATTCCTTCAGATTTAAAACCTTTTGCTAACCAAGGTTTACCAACAGTCCTAAACTTTATTAAAGAAGCCGATGAATATAGAGAACTTATAGGCAAACAGCCGATTAATTTATTAGGCGTTCTAGCTTCTAAAATCTCAACAAATTCTAAATTTTTACAATATACGTTTCCTAAACAAAGAGACGTAATCACAGAACGCTATAACTTACCATTGATGGAAACAGTTATTTATGATAGAACTGCTTTATCAGAATGTATGAATCAAGTTATACATACAGATGATTTAGAATATCCTGATCCCAAGTCTATTATTAAATATGCAGAATTAAAAACATCTGCTCAAATGTCTGCTGAAGAATTTGAGGTTTTAGCTATGGAAGTTTTGCAAAGAATTGTGGGGTAATCAATGATTGAATTTTATTTAGTTGATGTTAAAAATATTAATTCGGATATTCCTCGCTCTAATTTTGTAGAGAGTGATTTAGAGGACCTTGCAAATATGATTTTGGAAAGTGGAGGAATTATTAAACCATTAATTTTGAAAGCTACAGGGGTAGAGACTTATACAGTAATTAATGGACATTTTGAATATTATGCGGCTGTAAGGGCGAGAGAAAAAGATCCTCGTAAGGGTGAAATGGTTAACGCTTTTGTAATTTCACCTAAAAAAGAGGATATTATAGTTAAGCAAATCTCAGCTCTTACAGGTGTTGAGAATGCTGCTAAACCAGTAAAAAATTCAACTGAAACAACAAATTCAGAATCATCACGTCTAGCAAATGTTGAATTGCGCTTTGAAAAGCAAGTAAATGAGTTAAGGTCAGAAATTGCTCAAGAAAAACAGCAATTAAACGATAAGCTAAAGCAGATTGAAAGTCAGATACCTAAACAAATTACCCCGTTAGAGGCATTTAATACCTTGAGTCACTCTGAACTTGTGCTTAGGCTTAGAAGTGCTGGTGTAACTGGTAAAACATCTGATAACATAATTGAGGCAATTCAAAAAGAGCGAAAGAAGAAAAAGTTTGAATCATTGCGTGATCTAGTCAGCCGTGTTAATGGTTTGAGTGACAACAGAATGGTAACTATTATTGATAGCTGGTCACGAATGTTATTTATTTAAACCTTTTGCACGAATAAAGCAATTTTTATGAAATATTTAGTTAGCTTGCTATTATTTCCAAATCCACTAACCACAGTTTATTAAATATCTTGGTTAATAGATAGGTTTTAAAAAAGCGCGATCGCCCAACTAAAAAAATACCTCATTAATGCCCTACTATCAGCATTAGCCAAATATTTAATAATTCGCAGCAGATATCTAGTAGCTGTTAAGAATATAAGTGTGTTTTGCTACACTTGTAATTCAAGCCCGTGTAGCCTATCGGTTTATTAAATAAGCCAGCGACTTGATGGTACAAAAGCAAAACTCAGCACTAAAACGTATAAAAAAAGACGAACAAAGCAGGAAAGAGCAGCGCGATCGCTTTTCTACCCCAGTTCTCAAGCCTAAACCAGCAGTTAAAGTGCGGCGAACTTGGCTAACATCGCTGCTATGGATAATTGTATTATTGAGTGGCGCTGGCTCGGTTACAGTAGGCATTTGGTTGAGTTTTCAACTATTTGTCAATCCTGATGCACTGAGTTGGGTAAATGATGTATTACCGTGGGCAAAAATTCCCCTAATTAACTCAGATCAACCCCAAACACTCGCCCAAATTGAAGCAAACCTGAACAAACAGGGACAGATAGCAGGAGAACCCCTGTCATTAGACAACGGTTCTACATTACAGCCAACTTCTGTACTGCTTCCGATTTTATCTTCACTACAAAATTGCCAGAGTAATTGTGAGCAAATTGTTGAACTGCGGGTATATGAACTTATTTCAACTGGCGATTTTCAAAAGGCGAAAAAGGGAGAAATTTATTATCAGTTAGTTGACCAAGTATCAGTAGAAGGGCCAGAAGAGTCATTTGCGATCGCGCCTGTACTAAATGGCGAAATTTTTGATCGCGGTTCTAGCCGTCCACTTCCACTTACACAACTAAGCCGCTTTGAAGGTACTACACCAGCCACAGGCGTTTGGTTCTATCTTGCGGGACGGCGTGTCCAAAGAACAAGTGCGATCGCTTATGGTCAAATAATTCATTACAATCCCAGTCGTTCTCACCTCAGCTTAATGTTGCCTTGGACAAGTCCTACAGGACAAGTCCCCCAATGGCAATCTGTGACTGGTGGTGGTTCTCCAGAATTAGTCATAAATCAAACAATTGATCTAGAACCACAATTGCGCGTTTACCAACTCAAACCTGCTCAATTTCTCCTCAATCCACCCCAGCTAGAGGAAATTTCCCTCGCAGAACCAGCTTTAAACAATTCCGCTTATCACAAGGCAATTTTAATTGCTCGAACTGGTTTATGGTCGCCAGCTTGGGAGTGGTTGCAATTTATCAAGAAACAGCGACAGCAACTTCGCCAGCCTTGGTCAACTGCGGCTCAAGCCCAAATTGATCTAATTCGCTTACACGCACAGCTTACCAAAAGCCAAGCCGAGGAAAGCTGGGCAAGTCCTAGCCAAGAAGTGTTAGCCGACTTAATTGATGGTCGCTGGGGAAAAGCTTTGCAAGTATTTCAAGCATCGTCACTAGAAAACACACAAGAAATAGCTACCCTCCTGGCGGCGGATTCTGGACGTTTGGGCAATCGCATAGACATAGCATTAAAAATGAACCCGCAGAGACTAGAAGTGAAGGCGTGGGGGGCGCTGATTGTGGGAGCGAAAGAAGGCAGACGAAATGCGATCACTTGGCTCAAACAGCAGCCTAAAACTAGCCCAAAAACCGTTACTTATATTCAAAAGCTACTCCACCACCTAGAGGGTGAACCCCCAGCTAAAATTTCATCAAGTCATCCCAGCCGTATTATTGGTGTTGTGCAACCAGTTACTAAAATTAATCCAACTGATTGGCTGCAACCCGATCCAAAAGCAACGAACCTACTCAATCAACAAATATGGTATCAAGTCCAAATAACTGCATATCATGACGGCAAACGCTGGCGACAGACACCATTTTTTGATCTGCAATTGCCAACAGCACCAGCAAAGTTTATTTGGCAGCAATTAGGATTAGATACAGACTCTCAAATTCAAATTGTTGTTTGGCTACCAGACGGACAGCAGGAAACAAAGTTAGCGACAGTTAAAGCAGTGCAACTCCAGGGCGGTGTTTTGCGGCTGTTAGTGGCTTCTACTGAAAAAATTGACGACTTACAACGCCGACCTTTAGCAGTGACACAAGCAGCCCTAGAATGGTTACAACCAAACGCGATCGCCTTAACCGATCTTAGCCAACAAGACCAACCTTTAGAACTTGCAAAAATTCTGCCAACAGTATGGCAAGAGTTACAAAAATCAAGTCCTAATAAAAATGCTATGCCTAAATTTGAGCAGTTACAAGAAAAATTAGGGCAATTGCCAGTTCAATTAATTGATTTAACCGGAGACAACTTACCCGAAGTAGTTATCAACGTATCACCATCACCAATTGCAACCTTAAATAACCAAAATTTGGAGCAATCTAAATTTAAAGACAATCAACTGCGATCGCGGACAATAATTATTTCTACTACAGGCAGTTTACTTTACAGCGAATTTGGTACAGCATCACAGCAGATGGTCGCCGCGATCGCAGATTTAAAAGACGACGAACCCCCGGCTTTATTAGTCGAGGGTTCTAAAACTTATCAGATCCAACGTTGGTCAAATAAACGCCAGCGCTTTGAGTAAGAGTTATTTAATTTATAGTTGACTAAAAGAGGAATTAATGGTAATGGAAAATTTATCTTATTTCTACTCACTACTCACTTCTTTAACCTTCTCAATTGTTAACAACATCACGGCTAGCATCAGCTACCCGTTGCTGTTTCAAAGTTTGTAGCTGCTGCAACAGCGATTCTACTTCCGCTTCTAAGTATAGAAACTTAACTTGTTGAGCCGCTTCATAAGGAAACTTCTTTGACTCGTTCAAGCTTGGACGCTGAGTCGATACCGCAGAAATATTACTCACAGTCGCAGAATTGGCAACTAAGCGCCTTGATGGGGACAGACTCGAAGAACAGGTTAACATCAGCAACTAAGTAGTTATTTTTGCTTACTCACACCAATTTTTTATCTTACACTAAACTTTCAACTCAGTTGCAGCTACTAGGTCAATTTAATAAGTGGCTGGTTATCTAACAGCAAGGAAGTTAGCTGCTCAAGGTAAACTAAATAAGTAAAAGCGATCGCTAGCATCCCCCCTTCAACCTCAACTTGAGAATGATGGGCCAGGAAAATTGCTTTTGACTTGAAAAACTAACATTAAGTATTTGCCAATCCCGTGACTCTAAGCCTGTCTACTGCATCTAACCGCCAAGTCTGGCCTGGACTAATAGAAGCGTATCGCCAGTACCTGCCAGTAACCGACACAACACCAGTTGTGACGTTACAAGAAGGCAATACTCCCCTGATTCCGGTTCCCACCATTGCTGAGTTAGTGGGGCGACAAGTGCGCGTCTTGGTAAAATACGACGGACTTAACCCTACTGGTAGCTTTAAAGACCGAGGAATGACGATGGCGATTTCCAAGGCGAAAGAAGCAGGGGCGCAAGCGGTAATTTGTGCCAGTACAGGCAATACATCAGCATCGGCGGCCGCTTATGCCAAGCGCGGGGGAATGCGGGCATTTGTGCTGATTCCTGAAGGGTATGTTGCGTTGGGTAAGCTAGCGCAAGCATTGTTGTATGGCGCAGAAGTATTATCAATTAAAGGAAATTTTGACCAAGCGCTGGAAATTGTGCGCGAAATGGCGATAAATTATCCGGTTACTTTGGTTAATTCAGTTAATCCTTATCGACTAGAAGGCCAGAAAACCTCGGCATTTGAGATTGTGGAAGCGCTAGGCGATGCACCGGATTGGTTGTGTATTCCTGTGGGTAATGCGGGGAATATTACAGCTTACTGGATGGGATTTTGTGAGTATCACGCGGGGGGTAAGTGCGATCGCTTACCTCGGATGATGGGGTTTCAAGCAGCAGGCGCAGCACCTTTAATTACAGGTCAAATAGTAGCAAAACCAGACACAATCGCTACAGCAATTCGGATTGGCAATCCTGCTAATTGGCAAAAAGCGATCGCCGTCCAATCTGCAAGTAAGGGCGAATTCAACGCCGTTACAGATGACGAAATCCTCAAAGCCTATCAACTTTTAGCGTCACAAGAAGGCATTTTTTGTGAACCCGCCAGTGCTGCATCAGTAGCAGGAATGTTGAAAGTGAAAGATCAAATTCCCACAGGCGCAACGGTAGTTTGTGTACTTACTGGAAATGGTCTTAAAGATCCAGCTACAGCAATTGAATACTGTCAAGATTCATTTAAACAAGGAATAGAACCAGAACTCGCCGCCGTAGCTAAAGTGATGGGCTTTCAATAATTTTGAGTTTAATTATCACTCCCCCAACACAGTAAAAAAGCTGCAATATAGTTCCATTCCCCCCTTTTTTAAGGGGGGTAGGGGGGATTAAAATTTCACACTTCAACGTAAACCCTTCACTACTCACTACTTACTTGTAAGGGGGGTAGGGGGGATTAAAATTTCAAACTTCAAATGCGTAACTCACTCCCCACTACTCACTACTCACTACTCACTTTCTGTAACTCCTGAGAGTATAGGATAATGGAACTGCTGTCATCCAATTTATGCTATCGACTCGCTTTGTCCGGTTCTTTCGCCACATCACCTGGGCGACGCTAAAAAAAACCTTAATTCGTGTCGGTGAAAGACGACTTTTAGGTTTATCAGCAGAGATCGCTTACAACGCAATGTTATCTCTGTTTCCAGCTATTCTTGCTGTGCTAACTGCGATCGGTTTATTTGAAGAATCTCTGCAAGCCACCTTCAAACAGCTAGCGATGCAAGTGAGTAAAGTTGCACCCGATGAAGCGTCAATCTTGATTCGTGATTTTTCTAGAGCAATCACCCAGTCACAAAACACTGGTTTATTTTCTATCAGCTTTATAGCGGCGATTTGGGCTGCTTCTGGGGCGCTGAGTACCGCAATGAACGCCCTAGATCAAATTCATCAAATTCCGTCAAACCAAACTCGCCCGTTTTGGAAAGCCAAGCTGATATCACTAGGATTAACTATCGGCACAATTTTATTGCTACTGCTGGCTTCTTTCCTAGTATTCATCAGCGATTTGAGCCTACAATTTTTTGTGCGCGAGAGCGGTTTATATGTTTTATTAACTATTTGGCGCTTATTAAGCTGGCCGTTAGCTTTAGCTATTGTTTCTGTTGCCTTTGCCTTTGTCTATCGCTATGGCCCAAGCCGTTGGGATTCTGGGACACCCATGATGCCAGGAGCCGTATTAGCAGCTGTATCGTGGGCAATTCTATCTGCCCTATTTCGCTTATATGTATCAAATTTTGGCAACTACAACAAAGCTTACGGCGCTATTGGCGCTGTGATTGTATTGATGCTATGGCTGTATATGAGCGCTGCGGTTCTCTTGGTAGGCGATCAGCTAAATGTCACGGTGGGAGAAGCTATGTATTCACCCAACAAGGCTGGCTTAAAGTTGCATCAATCGCCGGAATCAGAAACTGAGCGCATTTGAGGCATGGTGTAGCATCACCCGCCTAGAGTTTAAACCCCTTTTCTTATAGCAAAAGTCCTCTCAAAGAGGACTAAGAAAGCTGTTGAGTCTATTTCAATAGACTTAAGTTGTTCGCCCAGAACTTGAGTTCTGGGCGAGGTTAGTATCAGCTAATCGTCTGAGTGATGTCTGCATCCACCAGCAGTGTTGCTGCCCCTGCGGTGTACTGTCTGTAGAGGATATTATCTACAGTCGTTGTGCCACCAAATGTCCAGCCTTGTGCAGTCGATGTTACCTTATCACCAGCGTTACCGTTGACAATCAAGCGGTTAGTTGTATCTGATAAATCCAGCAGATCCAAGCGCGTGAATGCCAGACTATTATTGCCTGTGCCAGTGATGTCGATAATCTCGAAAGCAGTGAACTTGTTGTTGGCGATCGTAGTCAAGTCTATACTGTCACTAGAGTCGATGCGTAAAGTGTCAATGCCACTACCGCCGTTGCTGCGTCTATCAGTTGCGCCAAAGCTGAGGGTATCATTGCCAGCACCGCCGATAAGTACGTCAATGCCTGTACCACCAATCAACCTGTCATTACCCAAGCCACCAATCAAAACGTCGCTACCAGCAGTGCCAGTAAGCGTATCATTACCTACTGTGCCAACATTGGTGACAGAATCGGTGAAGTCACGACCAAATATCACATAGCTCTCGCCCGCATTATTCTGGAAATTGGAATAAGCAAAAGGATCTCCAACCGTAAGGTCATCAAAGCCATCACCGTTGACATCGCCTGCGCTACTGACCGAAAAACCTGAATAGTCATTAGCGTCAACGCCGTTAATTACAAAGCCATTGCGACCATTAATATCAAAGACATTGAGGCTGGCATCAAAGCCCGTTGCCTTGCCAAATACTACATAGGTTGCGCTAGCATTACTAGCCCCAACTATGAAATCGTCGAAGCCATCGGCGTTAACATCGCCTGCCGAGCTAACTTTAAAGCCTGCTCTGCTACCAATCTCGTTTATATCTTCAACTACAAATCCATTACTACCATTAAGGGTGGAAACATCGATACTGGCTCCAAATCCTTCCGCTTTGCCAAACACTACATATCCCCGATTGGGACCCAATAGTCCGGGATCAAATTGGTCACTTTGGCTAGCACCCCCAATCACGAGGTCATTAAAACCATCACCATTAATGTCGCCTGCATTACTAACAGAATTGCCTAGATTGACAAATTCATCGTTACTAACCTTAATCCCAAAGCCATTAGTACCATCAAGGGCAGAGATATCGAGACTGGAGCTAAAGCCCGTTGCCTTGCCGAACACTACATAGGTCTGTGTAGTAGAATAACCAGGGCTGCCACGCTCATCAATTGAAGCCCCAATTACAAGGTCATCAAAACCATCACCGTTAACATCCCGTGCCCCACTGACCGAATCGCCACGAATATTAATCCCAAAGCCATTAGTGCCATCAAGAGCAGAGATATCGAGACTGGCACTAAAGCCTGTTCCCTTACCAAACACTACATAACTATCGCTACCATTAGAATCACCAAGAATTAAGTCATCAAAACCATCACCGTTGACATCTCCTGCCCCACTGACTGAGCCGCCTGTACCACCATTAATTTGAAACCCATTAGTGCCATCTAGGGTAGAGAGGTTAAGGCTGGGGCTAAAGCCCGTTGCCTTACCGAACACCACATAACTCTCCCCATAAGAAGTACCAACAATTAAGTCATCGAAACCATCACCGTTAACATCACCTGCCCCACTGACCGAATAGCCTAAGCGGTCACCAACATCAATGTCGTTAATTACAAAGCCGTTAGTGCCATTTAGGGTAGACAAGTTGAGGTTGCGACTGAAGCCTGTTGCCTTACCGAACACTACGTAGCTCTCGTCGCCAGTGGCATCGGAACCATAAGCATTAGGAGCGCCGATAATTAGATCATCAAAGCCATCACCATTGACATCGCCTGCATCACTGACTGAAAAGCCTGAGAGATCGCCAGCATCAATGCCGTTAATCGTAAAGCCATTGCGACCGTTGAGGACAGAGAGGTTAATTTCATCTGCTGTAAACCGGAAGTAGTTGCCATTAAGATTTAGCCCTGAACTTCCTGGGACGATCGCTATTAGTTCATCTGGTTCACTCCCAGGCTTGTTGCGGTAGATTGCTGTCCCCCCCGGTAAACCAGCAAGAGATGTAGCTAGCCGATAGTTATTTCGGTTTCCATTGAGCTTGATAGCATCCTCACCCGTGTTGAAGTCAGTAATCAAGGCATAGTCACCTGTACCAGCAGTTGCTTTATTGCGATCGTCATAAAAGACTTGAGTGGCATCCCCAAGCAGGAATGCGTCTTTACCTGCACCACCAGTCAGGGTATCTCGTTCGCCAACTACTCCAAAGCTAACTGCTTGAATAAAGTTATTAGCGGCATTCCCAATAATTTTGTTGTTAAGGGTGTTGCCTGTGCCATTGATAGAGCTAGTACCCGTCAGTATTAGGTTTTCTAGGTTATCAGCTAGCGCGTAGTTACCAGAAGACCGGACAGTATCTATCCCTGCATTGCCAGCCTCTAAAATTGTGTCATTGCCAAAAGTGATGTAGGTGTCATCGCCATTACCCCCTTCCAGGGTGTTGTTCGCTTCGCCCCCATAAAGAGTGTCTTCACCGTTGCCCCCGCGCAGAGAATCTACACTTTCTCTAAAGTCATTCTGCCTGACATCGCTGTTATTAGAGGAGTATAAAATGTCGTTTCCGTCGCCACCATCCAGGATGCTTTTCCCGAATACGTCGCCTTGATACCCTGAATCCCCTGCCTTAAGGATGTCATTTCCGTCGCCGCCAATTAGAATATCATTACCGTTGCCGCTATCCAGATTGTCATCACCGTTGCCGCCATCCAGAAGGTCGTTACCATAGCCGCTAAACAGAGTGTCATTCCCGTCTCCCCCGTAGAGCGTGTCTTGACCCTCGTCGTCATTAAGGGTATTGTTAGCAGCATTACCAGTGATTGTGTTGTTCAGACTGTTGCCTGTACTATTAATTGCGCCTGTCCATGTCAGTGTCAGATTATCCAGATTATCACCCAACGTATAGCTGACCGAAGACTGCACAGTATCTATACCTGAATTCGCTGCTTCAGTAACAGTGTCAGCAGTGTTGTCAACAATGTAGCTGTCATTGCCGCCTTCCCCAATCAAAGTATCAATGCCAATTCCACCGTTGAGAGTATCGTTGCCACCTCCACCCTCAAGTCTGTCGTTACCACCTAACCCAAGTAAACTATCATTGCCACCCAAACCAAACAAGGAATCAGCACTCGCTGTCCCTGTTAGGGTATCGTTGCCAGCAGTCCCTGTTTTATTCGCCATTGTTTCGGCTCCCTATTTTTTTGAGTAAAAACCCGAATGTTTTTCCAAAAAACTTTGGTGTTTGAAAGCAAAAGCCTCATGTCCTACATACCAAGGACACGGCAATAAGAATCGTTATTTGCGGTGCGGAAATAAGATTATTTATCAGGCTTTCATACTTACACTACAACCAAAAATAGGACAGCAATTTAAAGTTTTGATGAAGGTAAGGGTAAAAATATCAGTATATATGTGAAGTCTTTGTGAAGCTAAGTAGACAGGCAGAATCAAACTAAAAATTATGCACTTTTAACATAATCACAAGTATTTCAGCATCGGTTGTTCTCCCCAATTTTAATTAAAATTTATTAATGTTAAGTGACAAAAGCCCGTCTTCTTCAAGAAAACGAGCTTTTATTTTCTAGCTATCAGGAGTAGTTAAAATTAGCGGAACCAAAATCAAAAAGCCCTAGTCTGCTGCATACGCCTCCATTGGCAGACAAGAACAGATAAAATTGCGATCGCCAAACGCATTATCAATTCGCCCAACCGCAGGCCAGAACTTATATTCACGAGTCCAAGATGTAGGGTAAGCAGCTTGTTCGCGAGAATAAGAATGATGCCATTCACTACTAATTAAAGCTTCTACTGTGTGCGGTGCATTCCTCAAAACATTATCTTCAGAATCTACCTTACCTGCTTCAATTTCTTCTATTTCTTTGCGGATTGAAATCATTGCATCACAAAAACGATCCAACTCTTCTTTAGATTCACTTTCTGTTGGTTCTACCATCATCGTACCCGCAACAGGCCATGAAACTGTCGGCGCATGAAAGCCATAATCCATTAACCGCTTGGCAATATCATCTACTTCAATTGAGGCAGATTTTTTAAGCGATCGCAAATCTAAAATACACTCATGTGCAACTAAACCTGTTTTCCCTTTATACAAAACTGGATAATAATCTGCTAGCCTATGCGCGATGTAATTAGCATTAAGAATTGCCACTTTTGTTGCTTGCGTCAAACCTGCTGCACCCATCATGGCAATATACATCCAAGAAATCGGCAAAATACTTGCACTACCCCAAGGCGCGGCGGAAACAGCACCAATATTAGTAGGCGAGAGGTGAGAATCTTCGCTTGTCATGTCTGCATCCCTAACTGGAATTACAGAATGTCCAGGTAAAAAAGGTACTAAATGGGAAGCAACACCGATTGGTCCCATACCAGGCCCGCCGCCGCCGTGAGGAATACAGAATGTTTTGTGCAAATTCAAGTGACAAACATCTGCACCAAAATCACCAGGGCGACATAAACCAACTTGGGCGTTCATATTCGCACCATCGAGATAAACTTGTCCACCGTAAGCATGGACAACAGCGCAGATATCCTTGATTTCCTCCTCGAATACACCGTGAGTAGAAGGATAAGTGACCATTAAAGCAGCAAGTTGATTACTATACTTCTCTGCCTTAGCTTTCAGATCATCCAGGTCAATATTACCTATTGAATCACACGCGATCGCAACTACCTTCATCCCACACATCACAGCACTAGCAGGATTTGTCCCGTGTGCAGATTGGGGAATTAAACAGATATTCCGATGTGCTTCGCCGCGACTTTCATGATACTTACGAATAACAAGCAACCCCGTGTATTCACCTTGAGATCCCGCATTCGGTTGCAGAGAAATTCCTGCAAAGCCTGTAATTTCAGCTAACCATTCCTCAAGCTGCTGGAATAAAACTTGATAACCGCGTGTTTGCGACTTGGGAGCAAAAGGATGAATTTTACTAAATTCCTGCCAACTTACAGGTATCATTTCAGCAGTTGCGTTCAGCTTCATCGTACATGAACCCAACGGAATCATTGATGTAGTCAGCGATAGATCCTTTGCTTGTAAACGATGCAGATATCGCAAAAGCTCAGTTTCTGAGTGATAGCGGTTAAAGACGGGATGGGCGAGATAATTGCTGGTACGGGCGAGGGACAAGGGAGCAGGGGAGCAGGGGAGCAGGGGAGAAGTTAACTCTTGCCAAGTGAAGGGTAGGGAATCTGAACCTGCAAAAATTTCAAACAGGTCTTGCAAATCCTCAATTGTTGTAGTTTCATCTAAGGTAATGCCGACAGCATTTGTATCCAAAGTACGCAGATTAATCTGGCGAACTTGGGCAATTTCTAAAATATCTTCTAAACTGCGTGTTCCCAGTTCCACACGCACAGTATCGAAGAAGTGTTGTGAACTAATGCAGTATCCCAGGCGCTTTAGTCCTTCTGTCAGAACTACAGTCAACTGATGTATTCTTTGGGCAATGCTTTTCAGTCCTGCTGGACCATGATATACCGCATACATCGAAGCCATTACGGCTAGTAGAACTTGGGCTGTACAAATGTTGCTGGTAGCTTTGTCGCGGCGGATATGCTGTTCGCGAGTTTGCAGTGCGAGACGCAGTGCAGGCTTACCGTGTACATCCTTAGATACGCCCACAATCCGCCCTGGAACTTGCCGCTTATATTCTTCTTTGGTGGCAAAATACGCTGCATGAGGACCACCGTACCCCAAAGGAATCCCAAAGCGCTGAGTGCTTCCTACAGCAATATCAGCCCCAAATTCTCCTGGTGGTGTAAGTAGAGTCAAGCTCAATGGATCTGCTGCTACTGTGACTAATGCCCCTGCTGCATGGGCTTGGTTAACAAAATCACTGTAGTCATAAATTGTGCCATCACTGGCTGGGTATTGTAGGAGTACGCCGAAGACTGGGGCATCAAATCCAAAGGTTTGATGGTCGCTTACAATTACATCAATCCCTAATGGTCTTGCCCTAGTTTGTACCACCTCGATGGTTTGGGGATGACAGGCGCTAGAGACAAAAAAAGCTTTAGCCTTACTTTTAGACAGGCCATAACTCATTGTCATGGCTTCTGCTGCTGCTGTTGCTTCATCTAGTAAAGAAGCATTGGCAATTTCCAACCCCGTTAGGTCAATAATCATGGTTTGGAAATTTAACAGCGCTTCTAGCCGTCCTTGGGAAATTTCTGGCTGATAAGGTGTGTAGGCGGTGTACCAGCCAGGGTTTTCTAAAATATTGCGCTGAATCACAGGTGGAGTGATACAGTCGTGATAGCCCATGCCAATGAACGAGCGAAATACTTGATTTTTAGAGGCAATTTCTTTCAACTGGGCTAAAGCTGCGTACTCACTGCGTTCTGAGGGAAGCTGTAGCGAACGATTTAGCTTAATTGCCTGTGGAACCGTTTTGTCAATCAGGGCATCAAGGCTTTCAAACCCTAATAAATCCAGCATTTGTTGGACTTGAGCAGGGCTAGAACCAATATGACGTTCTCTAAAAGAAATCGGTTCTTGTCCTATTTCTACCAATTGCTGACGGTTAGACTGCGTATGAGGGCTATGAAGTACCACAGACTGCTCTCCTGATATGACCTACTTCATATTTTGCAACATATTTTCAGAAATTTAAAATTAAAAGGAGTTAGAGGTCAGGGATCAGGGATCAAGGAAATACCTTTGACCTACTCTTCAGATATTTAATATTGATCTGGGATTAGTTCGTACTCTCGGCACAAATTTTTTTGTCTTTCCAATGAATAAATTTATGGGCTTAGAGCGATTTTTAGATTGTCGTAGTCTTCTTTCCTTTCCTAACCCCTGATCCCTAACCCCTACCCTACCTATTCTCCTTCTACCTGCGCCCGATACTCATCCGCAGACATAGCATCATCTATTTCACCGGGGTCATTGACACGCAGTTTCAATAACCAGCCTTCGCCGTAAGGGTCTTCTGCTAACTGTTCTGGTGCATCGACGATCGCCTCATTGCGCTCAATTACCGTCCCACTTACTGCTGGGTAAAGGTCTTCAACAGCTTTGACAGACTCAACAGAGCCAAAACTTTCTCCTTTTGTTAGAGCATCGCCAATTTCTGGCAGTTCTAAAAAAACAATGTCACCTAGCTGATCAACTGCAAAAGCACTGATGCCAATTGTCGCTATTTCGCCTTCTAGCCGCACATATTCGTGGGAGTCGAGATATTTTAAGTCACTCGGATATTCCAGATCCATGTCAATTCCTCACTAAATTCGTTAATAAATACAAATGCGGAGTTATTAGCTTAGAACAAATTATTCCTTAAAAACTCTGTCAGAATCAATGACCAATGGTTTGGGGATAATTGATTGGTTAATTATCAGTTCGCTCAACGGTTTTTTGACCGATAAAACGGACGTTTTACCACAACAGCAGGATAAGCCTTGCCTCTGATTGCTACCTCTAGAAGTTGGCCGACTTGGCTCAACGCAGTAGGAACATAAGCAAGGGCGACTGGATAACCAAGTGTAAGAGATAAAGTTCCACTGGTAATTTCTCCGACTACTTTACCTTGAGATAAGACTTGATAACCGTGTCGGGCAATATTACGTCCCTGCATTTGCAGTCCTACTAATCGTCGCGTTACTCCAGTAGACTTTTGCTGTTCTAAAACCGAACGACCAATAAAATCGCCTTTGGTGTCTAGATGGACTAGCCAACCCAACCCCGCCTCTATTGGTGTGGTAGTTTCATCAATATCTTGTCCATAAAGTGCCATTGCTGCTTCTAGACGCAGTGTATCTCTTGCACCGAGTCCACACGGGATCACACCAGCTTGCAGCAGGACTCGCCATAGTTCAATTCCTACACTCGGCTCCACCATCACCTCAAATCCATCTTCACCTGTGTAACCTGTCCGAGCAATAAAACTTTTTTGACCTAGCACGGTTGCTTCTAGATGACCAAATGACTTTATTTGTGCTAGGTTCTCCTCAATGAATGGCTGTAAGGCGCTAGCTGCTTGTGGCCCTTGAACGGCAATCAGCACTTTTTCAGAAGAAATATCTTGCAATTCTACTTCAGATAAGTCGAGGTGTTGCAATAACCATGCTTTGTCTTTGCCCACTGTTGCAGCATTGACAATCATTACCCCTTGCTGATTACCACTAGCATCCTCGCCTTGGTAATAAAAAATGATGTCGTCGATAATTCCCGCTTCAGGATTTAATAGAACTGTGTACTGTGCTTCGCTTGGTTGCAACCGATTTAAATCTGACGGTACTAAGTGCTGAAGTTGCGAAATTAGATTTTTAGCTCTCAGGCCAAATTTACCCATGTGGGAAATATCAAACATTCCAGCCGCAGTCCTAACGGCTTCGTGTTCACGCCCAATTCCAGTAAACTGTACTGGCATTTCCCACCCACCAAAGCTGGTTAGCCGCGCTTTTAGTTCTACTGCTAGCTGAAATAGAGGTGTTTGAGCTAAAGGCAACACTATTTCTGGTTGTAATTCTTCTGACATTTTAGATATCTACCTTATTTATAAATTTCTTAGCGTTGCCCAGTTGCAGAATGGTTAGGTAGTTTAGGCTCTCATTTCTCGTTATGAATGATTACACAAATGATTGAGAGTTCGATAGGGTTGAAGAAGTGTAACTTAATAAGCATATTTAAACGTGATGACTTCTCTACCTAACTATCGTCCTAAACAACTATCTCTAGGGCCACTAGAGGCAGAGATTTTACAGATCATTTGGGATCTCGGTTCTGCTACTGTTAAGGATGTACATGAACGCATCTTAACTGACCCAAATCGAGATTTGGCATATACTTCAGTTACTACAGTGTTACGTCGCTTGACTGAGAAAGGCTGGTTAGCGTGTGACAAACGAGAGCGGGCATTTTATTGGCGGCCATTGGTCACGAAGCAGCAGGCACAGGCACTGAAGGCTCATGAGCAGTTGCAGAGATTTTTAGCGATCGGTAATCCTGATATAGTAGCTGCATTTGCAGATAGCCTTGACTCTGCAAGTGTGGAAAAATTAAAAGCGATCGCTCAACGTATTGATGCTGCACGACAGGCTAGGGAGGAATAGTAATGCATCTAATCATGATTCTGGCTGCATTGGCATTGGCTTGGTGGTACAGATTCAGATGGTCAGATCCTCAAGGAAGTTGGACTCAACGCTGGCAGCGATCGCTATCATTATTTCTGTTTCCTCCTCTACTGCTACTGATGACGGCTGCTTCCGTACTTTGCATGGGACCTACGGAACCATTAATTGGGGAGTGGGAAAGACGATTTAGCTACTTACTGGCTTCAGGCTTCTGTGGGCTTGCAGGCTTTTTATGCTTTAAGCTAGCAAGTCAGAGTTGGATGACTGTACGCCGAATTCGCACCTGTCCTCAACTCAACTTTATGGGTGAACATAGCCGTGTTCTCGACAATCCCATTCCCTTTAGTGCCTTAATTGGGTTTTGGCAGCCTGAATTAATTGTCAGTCAGGGACTTTTGAATACACTTGATCAGGATCATCTTGAAGCTGTATTCAAGCATGAGCAAGGACATTACTATTACCGAGATACATTCTGGTTTTTTTGGCTTGGCTGGGTGCGCTCAATCAGTGCTTGGTTGCCCAATACAGAAGCTTTGTGGCAAGAACTCTTGCTATTGCGGGAAATGCGTGCTGATCGTTGGGCAGCTCAACAAGTAGATCCGCTACTATTGGCAGAATCTCTGCTTGTTGTGATCAGTACCCTGCCTGTGCAGTCAGATAACTGTTGTGCAGCGTTCAGTTGTGCTGCACCGTACAACCGTCTAGAAGAGAGGATAGAGGCGCTGTTAGCAGAACCAGAACTAATTTCTCAGCCTAGCTTGTTGTCTTGGACTTGGTTACTTTTGGCGTTTCTACCTTTTGCAGCTGTGCCGTTTCACGCTTGTTCACATCTGGGTGCTCATTAGCAAGTAGATAATGACCCTTTGTTGAGGTGCGATCGCTTGCACATAGGATCAGAGGCGTTTAATATGCTTGTGGTTAACTGCTGATTCAGTATGTAATGGCACGAAAACAAGTTTGCATTATCTTAGGCACTCGTCCAGAAGCGATTAAACTAGCTCCGGTAATTCAAGTATTTCAAAGATCGCCTGTTTTTGATACGCAAGTAATTTTAACAGGTCAGCATCGGGAAATGGTTGAACAAGTGATGCAGCTATTCGACCTGACAGCAGATCAAAATCTGGAAATTATGCAGGCGGGACAATCGCTAACTGATATAACTTGCCTCAGTTTGCGGGGTTTGGAAGCGTTGTTCCAGCATCAGCCAGACTTAGTAATTGTGCAAGGAGATACAACTACGGCTTTTGCAGCAGCAATGGCGGCGTTTTATCAAAAAATTCCCGTTGGTCATGTGGAAGCCGGATTACGCACTGATGACTTATACAATCCTTACCCAGAAGAGGCAAATCGGCGGTTAATTTCCCAAGTGGCTCAGCTGCACTTTGCACCGACAACACTTGCTACTGAAAATTTACAACGCTCTGGGGTAGTAGGCAAAGTTCACCATACTGGTAATACAGTTATTGATGCTTTGCTGTCGGTAGCTAAACGCCAGCCTGAGTGCAATGTTAAAGGTTTAGATTGGGAAAAATATCGTGTCCTCCTAGCAACAGTGCATCGGCGCGAAAATTGGGGAGAACCACTCAAAGGTATTGCTCAAGGATTTTTGCAAATATTAGACAAGTTTGAGGATACGGCGTTGTTGTTACCCTTGCATCGAAATCCTACAGTAAGAGAACCACTACAGGCACTTTTAGGCAATCATCCCAGAGTTTTTTTAACGGAACCCCTAGACTATGCTCAACTTGTGGGAGCGATAGTGCGATCGCATCTTTTATTAACTGATTCTGGTGGGTTACAAGAAGAAGCGCCGAGTTTAGGAAAGCCAGTTCTGGTATTGCGCGAAACAACGGAACGTCCAGAGGCTGTTGCTGCTGGTACAGCGAAATTAGTAGGCACTGATCCAACTCAAATATTTGCTGCTGCAACAGATTTGTTAAGTAATCCAGATGCTTATCAAGCAATGGCGACAGCAATTAATCCGTTTGGGGATGGAAAAGCAGCAGAGCGGATTTTTCAAATTGTGGAGAATTATTTAGGCTAAACGCTGAATTACAAGCTTTGAGACAAGATGCAGCGTAGTTCGGGTTGCGTCTACAAAAGGGAGTAGGCGTGAAAGTACGCGATGTTATTAGGAGATTGTCAGCTGATGGCTAGTATCTTGATAGAACTAGAGGCAGTCATCGACAGTTTAAACACCCCGTTAAACAAGGCATGGTTACAGTTTCTGAGAAGCTATCTAAAGATGTAGCTCCAGGCACATTAAACAATATCTGGAAGCAAGCTCAACTACAAGGAGAAAACTAATGAAGTACGCAGTAATAATTGAAAAAGCTGAAAACAATTACTCTGCTTATGCTCCCGATATACCAGGCTGTATCGCTGTTGGAGATACTTTGGAAGAGACTAAACAGATGATCCAGGAAGCTATTGAGTTTCATTTAGAAGGAATGAGAGAAGAGGGTTTACCTATTCCTGAACCAACTACTCATACTGGGTACGTTGAAGTTTAGCGATTAGTAAAGCGATCGCTCCTTACTCACAGGATCTAAAGAGTTATTACCACTACAAGATGATGTCACGTTTCGGCAAAATAACTTCTAGCCTCGACCAGCGATCGCGTAACACTCCAGCTAAAGCTCTTAAACCCCATTCTTCACTGCGGCGATGACCGACTGCAACTATCCCAATTCCAGTTTCCAGTACGGCGGCTTGGGCAGGGAGCCGCATTTGCCCTGTAATATACACATCAACACCGCGAACTGCTGCTTCACGCACTAAAGCATCATTCATCGCCCCAACAACACCTACCCGCAAAATCTCACGAGTATCATCCCCAATAGCTTCGTCGTAGCCACCAAATACCTCTTCTAAATAACGACAGAAGCTAGAGAAATCTTGGGTAGGAATATTACCAATCATGCCAAGCGATCGCCCTTGCTTCTCCCCTAGCACCTCTAAATTAGACATTCCTAGCACTGTGCCAAGTCGAGAATTGAAGCCAAGTGTCAAATTCTCATCAAATGCTAGATGATAAGCTAATATGCCTATATCGGCTGCTAATTGCCCTGGCTGGAGCTGCCAAGGTCGATGTAAAAATAAAGCATCCAGTTGTTCAGCATTTGCCCATTGAGTTAATCCCGCCCAAGGTTCTAGTGCTAGCCCAAAACGCGCGATCGGGCGCGATGATGGTAAATAAACACCATTTTGATCCTCACCATAGGAATGAACGGCAAAAAAGTAATTCAAAAATTGGGCAATATCATTTAGACCAATCATGGCTTATAGTCGTGGTGCGCGTGTTTTTGGGAGCAAATACCATCCTAGAAAAACCTTTGTCTATGTCTGCTACATTTTGTACGTTATCCAATACATCTCGGTTAGTAATGTTGAGTCCTCGTAGATCCCCCCTAGCCCCCCTTAAGAAGTGGGGAATATAGCCTCCGTGATTTTAATGGCGTAGCCTCCTCTGGCTTCCCCCTTTTTAAGGGGGACGGGAGGGAGATTAACTCTGTTGGGGGAGATCAAATCTTAAGCGAAAAGTATTGGTACGTTATCAGCACTTCGGTGTTGAATTTCAACATCTCGTGAGCGAGTATCAATAACTCAACCACAAGTGTTTACAACTCGTAAGTGAGTATCAGCAACTCAACACCGAGTATTTCCAACTCGTGAGCGAGTATCAATAACTCAACCACAAGTGTTTACAACTCGTGAGCGAGGATCAGCAACTCAACACCGAGTATTTCCAACTCGTAAGCCGCTTACCTAAGTACAGGACAAAAATTGTAGGGCATCCACGAATTCATCTATTTTCTGTTCCAAGTTGAGCATCATATTTCGGAGATAGTCGAGGCCATAACGAAAGAGGCTCTTGGCTCTGCGACCATGTTTT
>JAESFL010000370.1_pt1 | contig 35498 bp, 32 predicted proteins | sample 9269401 | NCBI WGS metagenome assembly JAESFL01 (sample SAMN14506025, study PRJNA617098) | algae metagenome | isolation source: Gloeocapsa sp. UFS-A4-WI-NPMV-4B04 and co-occurring heterotrophs from desert... | place: USA: Utah | collected 2006-10-01 | reverse complement strand
ACCCGGCAGACCCTCTACCGGCACGTCACGCCCAAGGGGGCGATCAGGCCAGACGGAGAAAAGCTCCTCGCCCGCACCGGTCGGCGGGCTTAGCGTACGTTTTCGACCATCCTCTCACCGGGCCCCAGGCCGGCCTTTGTTTATAGCGCGGAAGAGATTTTCAGTCTTGTGCGTGATAAATTTTGGCGAGAACATTCAGGCAATCAGCCGCAGATCCAGCTGGCTGGCTTGTACGACGACGTAGTCAGGTCGCAGAAACTTCACGATGATTATTTCAGAGAAGTTTTGAATCCAGAATTTAGCTGTTGGTGGTCTGGTTTGAGCGACATTGATAAAATTCAATCATCCAAACTCGCGGTACATGAAAAGCCAAAACCAGTATGGGATTTGCAGATACCGCATGAAATTTCGAATATAATCTGCAAGATGAACGTAGACTAGCAGTTATCCAATTTGCGTGTATCTGGGCCGGCGGCAACGATCGATTTCAATGCGGTTGGTCCAGAGCGCCGAGTACTGTTTCGAGCTCAATTCGGGCGGCCTCTTAAGATCTGCTTCTCCTGCCCCACTGCCTGCCGGTCCTGATGCCACCGAACCTCCCTGCTCCGGTGCTCGTTGCGGCTGCAGGCGAGCGGGCGGCCTACCGGTTCCTGGAATTCTTCACCGCCCAGACCAGAAACCCCAATACCCGCCGCGCCTACGTCCGGGCTGTCGGCGCCTTCTGCGCGTGGCTCGACACGCGCGGCCTGCCCTCAATCGCGGCCGTCAGCTCGATCCACGTCGCCGCCTACGTCGAGGATCTGGGCCGCCGGCACACTGCTCCCACCGTCAAGCAGCACCTTGCCGCGATCCGGATGCTGTTCGACTGGCTCGCCACCGGCGGCGTGCTGCCGTTCAATCCCGCCACCGCAGTCCGCGGGCCGAAACACGTGGTGAAGCGCGGCAAGACGCCGGTCCTCGCCCCCGGCGAGGCTCGGGCCATCCTCGACGCGATCGACACCACGACGCCGATCGGCCTGCGCGACCAGGCGCTGATTGGCCTGATGGTCTACACCTTCGCCCGGATTGGCGCGGCCACCGCTATGCCAGTCGAGGACGTGTACGTGCAGAACCGCCGCCTCTGGGTGCGGCTGCACGAGAAGGGCGGCAAGGCCGTGGACCTGCCCTGCCACCACAACCTGGAGACCTACCTGCACGCCTACCTGGACGGCACGGGCATCGTCGGGGATGGCGACGGGCCGACTCTCCCGCACGCCCCTGCCGGCGGCCAACGCCTACGCCATGGTCCGGCGACGCACGGAGGCCGCCGGGATCGCCACGAAGATCGGCAACCACACCTTCCGGGCCACCGGCATCACCGCCTACCTCAAGAACGGCGGCACCCTGGAGCGCGCCGCCGTCATCGCCAACCACGCCTCGACCCGCACCACCCAGCTCTACGACCGCCGCTCCGACGACGTGAACCTCGACGAGATCGAGCGCATCCTGATCTGAGATGCCGACAGCAGGCCATCCCGAAGGCGTCGGATAAGCGCAAGTCTATCCAACAAAGCTACGATATTCATCCAAATGCTGCTATATGCGCAGCTTTATAGGCTGCAGACGATCTAATCCGAGAAAGTCGGGTACGCTCGGCGCCAGCCATCGGCGCCGTTCTCGTCATGAGGTTGCTCTGAACGAGCAGATGCAAATCTGGAGCGGAGAACGTCTGTTCGAACCGTATCCAGGACTGCTTCCAGATCAGTACCTGTTCGGGGTTTGGCGTACCCTCGGGTGCGAAGGCATGTCCGGTCAGCCGTCGCGTCTGCTTCCGGCTACGCTCTCTGCGTGCGTAGGATCTTACGGCACGTTCGAGGCCGACTGCCTTCTCGGCAGTGTCGAGGGCGATACCCTCGACGAGGCGATCGAGACGCACGTCGTTGGCGTCGGAGTGTACGATTGAGCCTGCGAGCTTGGCTGTCGATTGAACGCGGGCGTACTCCGCCCAGCGGGCTTCCAAAGGCATCAGTCTTCTCCATTATGGACCACCACTGTGGCGGTCTGCGAGTAAGCCCGGCATCAGGTGGATAGCCTCGGAGAACGCTATGTCTCCGAGGCCGACCCGAAACCGAACTATGTCAGTCTATCAGCTTTCCAGCTGCGTTGCGAAGGCGTCCGACCACTCCCGTCTCATCTTGTCAAAAAGCTTCATGCGATCGGGCTCGTTCCGCCCCATGAACGACTGCGTTCGAGCAAGCGAGAACAGGAGAAGTTGCACCCCGACCATCACGTCCGCCGCCCCCGAGAAACCGGGAGCGTCCTCGTCGCTGCCGATCTCCGGATTGGCGGCGATCGCCGCTTCGGACAGGGGCCGGTATACCCGATCGTAAAAGGGATGCGCGGTGTTGATGGTCAGAACCACGCGGCCCGCCTTGTACTCCACGTGGTAGAAAGGCCAGAACGGATCGTGGGTGTACTTCGTCAGGTAGGCGGACCCTTCGACGCGGGCGATCGCAGCCTCTTCGCTCTCGCCCTCACAACGGATCGATGCGGCGAGTTCCCGGATTTGCTGATGGAGCGCCTGCCGCTCCTCCTCCGTGATCGGATTGGGCATCTCGATCCGCTCGGATTGGATCTCCTCCGCCTCGTTGGCCTTGCGTTCCGCCGCTGACACACCGCTACGGTTGTTGGCGGCTGCATTGGTGTTCTGGAACTTGCGGATACGGTCGCGAACCGCCCCGACTTCATTCCCGATGGCCTTGGCAATCTCATCTAGGACGTAGGGCTTGGGACGGACGCCCTGCTTGTTGGACGACAAGCCCATGGCCTCGTCCAAGTCCCCCGAGAAGTCGATTTGCACCCGGAACCAATTCAGATCACCATGCCGGCGCGCGATCTCCGGCATCACACCCGCGAACATCTCACGGTCGTTACGCAAGATCGTCACGTTGTGATCGTCGTAGAGGCGCAAAGAGTTCTTTCGCACTGATCTCGGGAGCTGGCTCCAGTCCTCTATGGGGAGTTCATAGAGCCTAATGCTCAGATTACCCTTCTCACCGTTAGGAGCTCGCTCAATCGGCACAGTCTTGGCAACTATCAATCGAGACTTTGTTTCAGATAAACCTTCGACCTGGACGTGACGTGAGTTCTGAGACCAGTATGTTGGATCGAAAGACCCAACAATCTTGTTGTTTACCCAAATTTTAAGACCGTTATCAATGAACTTACGGTAGATGCGGCCGATATCCTTGATGGCGCGTTCTGCCAAGGTACGCGCCTTGGCAGCATCGACCCGATCACAATCGGGAATGTAGACGAGCGTGCCGGAGCTCCCCAGGGCTTCAAAGACGTCATCCTCCGCATTCGCCACAAGTTGTTGATCGTCGCGGCTAGGCCAGACCATCGGCTTGCAGATGATCGAGGCCACATCGGAGGGAAGATCATCGACCGACTCCGGGTCTTGCATCTCGATCATGTTGAGGCGGGATTTGCCAACCTCGTCAACGTCGAGCGTCAGCCTATAGATGTCTTTCTCATCCTGCCAACTGTATACGTCGAACGACGGTGCCATGCTGAGCGCAGCCGTTTTCATGCCCATGCCGTAACGGCCGATCCCGGTCCTCTTATCGTAGTTGAGCGAGCCACCGAAGGACATCGCCAGCTTGAGGACGTTGGGGTTCATACCCTTGCCATCATCGAGAACGGCGACGTCGATCGTGTACTCTCCCTTCCCGCCGGACTGACGGAAGTAGATGTGGACGTTGTCAGCCCCCCACTGGATTGAATTGTCGACGATCTCGCAGAGCGCCGAGGTCGTCGACGAATACCCCTGGTCACGAAGGCTACGGATGAGGGTCTGGCCGAAGAACATCGGCACTTTCGCGCCGTCCTTGAGCACACGGCTCATGACGACTTTGCCGCCCCGGGGCGCGGTATCCCCCCACGTCGCTACATCGGCAGCGGCTTGGATGTCAGTCTCGATCGGCTCGACGCCGTCGATTTCAATCTGATCCTTGATCATGTCGGTGTCTCCTGTTGGCTACCGCTGTGGCAGCCTCGACAACATCAAGGAGCCGGCAAATCCGGATCGTTACAGCAGACACGAGCGCGATCCGGAACGACGGAATTCGCGCCAATTCGCTACATTCCTAAGGTCGGCCCACCACGGTCTAACCCGAGCCGCTGGGCCCGCTCCAGCTCGCGCTGCCGGTCCAGCGCGCGCCACTGCGCCCGTTCCTGCTCGCGGGCAATCCGCCCCTGATCCCGGTCGATCCCCCGGATCACCGCCCGCGTCGTGGTCAGGATGTGGACATGCCAGTTGCGCTCATCGCCCTCGCGGTTCGGCGCATGGATCGCGACATCCGCCGCCACGCCGTAGCGGGCGCAGACCGCCTCGGCGAAGTCGCGCGCCACCTTGGCGTCCTTGCGCCGCTCCGCCACCTCCGCCGCGTTCCAAAGCGCGGCGCGGTCCTGCGCCCACTCAGCTCCCGCACCCACCACGCCCCGCATCCGGACTGCATTGCGCCTGCACAGCGCGACACCTGGAACGCCGGCAACTCGGCTTCCGACCTGTCGGCACTGACCGATTCCGGCCGCGCCGCCCTGTGGGTGCACGGGCACGTTCATCACAGCCTCGACCTGCCCCGGCCCGGCGGCACGCGCCTCCTCTGCAATCCGGCCGGAGCCGGGTTCGCCAACCTCGCCTTCGACGAGAACCGGGTGATCGCGCTGCCCTGAAACCGGCCACTCCGCGCGAGGCCGGCCGTTCGGCAAAGCGGACACCGGCGCTCGCGCGCATGTCGCCCACGCATGGCCGCGACGGCTCTACCGCCCGCGCCGATTCCGGATCGCCCTCTGTGTCGAAGGTTGCCCGCTGCCCCTCGGCAGCCCATGCGACGGTTCCATTGTTCTCGGAATCCACAGGGAGAGAACCTCAGTAGGCGTGCCCTTCGCGGATTTGCACCCTCCCCCCTCGGACACCGGGGCCGGCGCCTCCTCCTTCCGCTTGCGGGTGAGCCGGAGCCAGGCCGTCCACTCGGCCGAGACGATGCGCACCACGTTGGTGTCGTTGCGCCAGCCGGTGATGCGCCGCTCCTCGACCGTGACCAACCCGAGCCGCACCGCCTCGCGGATCGCGTTGCGCACCGTGGTCTCGGACACGCCGGCGAGGGCCGCGAGGTTGCCGACCGCCAGCCGGCAGTCCTTACGCCGCACGCTCTCGGCCGCCACCAGCGCCAGCACCGCCTGCTCGCCCAGGCTGAAGCGCGCCGCCAGCGCCGGCGGCAGCCGCCCCGAGGCGGCCCAGCGGCGGCGGCGCTCGAGGCTGGCATCCGTGCGCGGCCGGGAGCCGACATGGCGCGGTGGTGCCGCTTTCAGCGGCTCCGGTCCCTCGGCCGCGGGGCGCGTGACCGGCAGCGCCATCCTGGCCTCGATCAGGCCGGACAGCTCCTCCGCCGTCGCTTCGCTCACCGCACCCGCGGCAAAGGCCTTCCACAGGGCGGCCGTCACGTCCGGCAACGCGCCGCGCGGCGCGCTCATCGCCTGACGGCGGATCTCCTCGGCAAACATCGGTCCCGCACCTCTGCAAGGCGCGCGGCAGGGCTCACGCGCCTTGGCGGGCGTGTGGGCACATCCAGGCAAAGCGGGACCGCTCGCGAAAGTTGGCGCTTTCGCTTGACGCCCGGGGGCGCTCATGAGACTGTCGGGATTGAAACTTGACCCCGCCGGTCCCTATGTGATCGGTCCACGGCCTCGAAGGTTGGCGCCTTCGGGGCCGTTGCTTTTTCAGGCTTCTACCGCGTCGGTTTCACTCCTGACGGCGCTGATCGCGCCGAAACGCCGACCGTGGCGGCTCGGGGAGATTCGGTCAACCGCCGAGCCTGCCTGCACCGGAAGTTAATGAGACATTGCCGCTCCTCGTTCGCGAGCCCCGCCCATCCAGGCAGATACAGCTCGCCCATCATTTTTCTTGCTATTTCTAGCTATCATATCATATCATATCATATGACACGAAAACATCACATGTCGTTTAGTATCGTAACGAATGATCTCGCTGATGGTAAAAGTCTATCATGAGATATGATACGCGGCTGTCCTGTATGACATTAACTCGTCTATAACCGCTTTCATGCTTATCTTTCAAATTATACGCTCTGATAGGAGAATGGCGGCATGCCTGTCATATCGATCGCCAACCCAAAGGGCGGCGCGGGAAAATCGACTACAGCCTTGGTGCTAGGCACGACTCTAGCGGCTCACGGCGCCACTGTGACTTTGCTCGACTGCGATCCGAATCGACCGATCGCAGCATGGGCCAAAGGTGGCAGCAGCACGGCCATGAGGGTACTGGGCGATGTTGGAGAGAGCGGCATCGTCTCGGCTATCGATGCAGAACGAGCTGCCCGGCAATTTGTCCTGGTGGATCTCGAGGGAACAGCGAGCCGCATGGTCTCGCGCGCCATCATGAGATCGGACTTAGTGCTGATCCCAATGCAAGCCTCTGCAGTGGATGCGGCTCAGGCCGCTCGCGCTGTCGGGCTCGTTCAGGAGGAGGAGCAGGTCGTCGGACGGGAGATCCCATTCCGCGTACTCTTCACCAGAACCTCGCCCGCGATCCCTACTCGGAATGAAAAGATGATCATTGACGAGCTTCGTGGTGCCGGCATCCCAGTTCTGACCACACATCTGAATGAGCGGGCCGCCTACAAGAGCATGTTCACGTACAGTCAAACGCTTGCTGAGCTCGATCCCTCTCTCGTGAACGGCCTCCCAGCGGCACATGAGAACGCCGAGCGCCTCTCGGGAGAGGTGATCGAACTAGTTAGCACCCTCAACCGGAAGGCCGTCGCGTGAACACCAAACCCTCGTTCGGTTTTGGCAAGCTGGCAGAGATCCAGCCGACCACGCCTGAGGCGACGCCCACCAACGCCCGGGACGTTGATCGCGTAGCAGAAAAGCTAGGGTTCCCGAGTCGGGAGGTGCCGACCCGTCGGAAGCGGCGCACCACGGTCGATGAGCCGACAGATCAGCTCAACCTCCGGGCCACCATTACCGACATCAACCGCTTCGTAGAATGGTGCGAGGCTGAGCGAATGTCCTACCGAGAGGGTTTCGGCCGGCTCGTCTCGAAGATCGGGCAGCCTGACGATCGGTGAATGTGCTGCATTTTCTTCAAATTTCGGGCTGGACGCGCTGCAAAAACGTAGTGAAAATTACCGCAATGCTAGAGGATCGACCATAACTTTCGATCCTTTGGTCGCTGGCAGCCAATATGAACACGCCTAGCGCATCAACTGGGAGAGTGCCGAGGTCTTAGAACCGTGCAGCAGTTTAGCGGGTTGCTCGGCGGAACGGGCTGAGTGCCTGCGAAGGGTTGGGTCAGCGCCGCGATTCGTCTGAAGCCACCCAATGGAGAGCGAGCATCCGCAGCGGCCCGCTTTCTAAGCCCGGCACGGTTGAGGTTGGTTGGATGAGTGAGATGCGCGCCCCCCGGACGAGGCTAGGCTTCAGCCGCTAAGGCAATCAGAGATCCAGGTTGCTGCCAACACCCGCACCCTTGTAGAGGCCCCTATGGGAGTACGGGGCTTCGGGAGCTTTACCTCAAGGGTCAGAGACACCAGCCCATTGTCCTTGCACTTTCAATAATATCATGTGAGGATATGATAGCATGGATGACAGCCAGATACACGCGCTCGCCTTCCTGCTGGATTTCGACGGGCGGGTGCACTGGTACGAACAGGGCTACTTTGTGAAGTTCGAGATTAAGCGGATCGAACCGACTGAGGAACGGCCTCACGGGTTGCGCTACTCGTTCACGCTGCATGCGCCCGAAGGCGAGCGGCTGATGGGCTTCGACAACGCCCACACGGTTGCGCCGGCAAGCCGGTATGCGAAGCGCCAAGTGGAAGCGGACCACTGGCACCGCGACGAAACCGATCGAGGCCGGCCTTATGTGTTCACGGACGCGGTTACCCTGATTGGTGACTTCTTCGGGGAGGTCGAACGGATTTTGACGGAGCGCGGCGTCCCGCTCGACGCCGTGAGGGAAGGGACCATTGAGGAAAGGACCAAGCCATGACCGAGCACCGGATTGTCAGCCATAGCAAGCTGCGCGACGAGATGATGGCCGTTGCCAGAGGGCAGCAAGCCGCGCCGCCGAACGCCGGGGGGCAGAGCTTCGAGTCCGTCGAGGCGCTGATGCGCCTTCTGACGCCGGACAACCGGCGGCTGCTCGCGATGATCCGCGATCGTAAGCCTCAATCAATCGCCGAACTGGCAGAATGGTCGGGACGTGCCGCGCCGAACGTGACGCGCACGCTGGCGAAGCTCGAAGCGGTCGGGTTCATCCGCATGGAAGAAAACCAAAGGCGCAAAGTGCCGACAGCCGTCGTCCATAAGCTGACGATGGAAATAGATCCATTCTCACAGAATGATCGATTAGAGATCGCATAATACAAAGCACTTGAGAAGTGCTATAGCAATCGTTGCGCTTCAGGCGCTTACAAACACCAAGGGAAAGGCTTCGCATGAGCGGGGGAGGCAAACCTTTAGCCAGTTCTGATACCGCACTGGAATTTATGTCCAAGGACGATCTGATTGATATCATCAGATCAATGGTTGATGGCGGGGTATCTATTAATTTTCATGGAAAGCGCTTTTCACATGAAGTTTATAAAAAGGTGCGGCCCCGCCAGACGCTCATCAAGAAGGACTTATCTGCCGGTCTGCCGGAAAAACAGGTGAGAAACCTTCTCATCGAAGGAGAAAATCTACAAGCGATGGTGACGCTCTACAAAGAGCGCGGCCAAGTGGATCTTATCCTGACCGATCCACCATACAACACCGGGCAGACTTTTCGCTACAACGACAAATGGGATGAAGACCCGAACGACCCTGACCTCGGACAGATTGTCAAACTAGAAGACGGCTCGCGGCACACAAAATGGATGAAGTCCATGTTGCCGCGCCTGCACATGATGCATGCAATGCTCAAGCCGTCTGGTGTAATCGCGGTATGTATCGATGATAATGAGCTGTTTCATCTGGGCATGATGCTGGATGAGATTTTTGGTGAGGAAAACCGTCTTGGCATAATAAACTGGCAGAAGGCATATTCTCCGAAGAACGACGCAAAGACCGTGTCGAAAACGACCGAATACGTCCTTGTTTATGCCAAAGATAGAAGCCTATCCAAAACAGGACGGGTCGATTTCGACCGCGCTAACGTGCGCAATCTCGACAATGATCCCGAAGGTGATTGGATAGCTAGTGATCCGACAGCTCGCCAGCATCGCAAAGACACCGCCTATGCAATCCAATCGCCCGTGACCGGCCATCTCCATTATCCAAATGGGGAGTACCGCTTCGACGGCAATCTGCCGGAGCCTCGATCACACTGGGTCAATTTTACGAAAGCCCAGGCCCGGACACTCCTTGAAGAATGGGGATCGCCTTATATCGAAAAGGACCTTGGCGACGAAAGAGGAACAGCCCTGATCCTGAAAGGCTCCAAGGTTTCCTTGACGAACTACGATCCGTCTTCAGATCCGGCAGTAAGTCTAGCGTCGAAGAATGCTCAAAGACGACGAGACGCAGGAAACTGGCCGAACCTATACTTCCGTGATGATAAAGCTCGCCAACCCGGCAGAGGCCGTCCGCGGCTGAAAAACTATGTTGAGGGCATCAAGGAAGGGAAGGTTCCGACAACATTCTGGGACGAGGATCAGTATAATGATCCGATTGAGATCGGATCAGCTACATGGCCGCACGCTGTGTCAGGTCATACTGATTTAGCCAAACGTGAACTGGATCAAGTTGTTGGCCGCAATCACGGTTTTGATACGGTGAAACCGCTGCGCTTGATGAAGAAGATCATTCAGATTTGGTGTCCAGAAGGCGGGCTCGTCATGGACCCTTACGCCGGATCGGGAACGACTGGTCACGCTGTTCTGGAGTTGAATGCAGAGACTGAGGCGCAGCGTCGCTTTATCCTCATTGAGCAGGGCGCACCTGATCGAGGTGACAAATATGCCCGCAGTCTGACGCAAGTTCGCTTGCGGCATGCAATTACGGGCGAACGACCGGCCGCTGACGGGTCGATCAAGAGGACCGCTGAGCCCCTGCCTGGCGGCTTTCAGTTTCGTCAGCTCACTCAGAAGATCGACAGCCGCGCCGTCCTCACGATGAAGAAGGATGAGCTGATCGACCTCGTTATCACGTCACACTGGGAGAACACCCGCCGCAATAGCGTGGGATTAATCCGCTTCGAGAGTGCAGATTTCAAATATCTAGTCGGGCGCAACGATCAAAACGAGGGCTACTTCCTCATTTGGAATGGCGGCGACAAGGTAGGCCAATTGGATGAGAGTAGCTATGCGACTGTCATAGCGGAAGGCAAAAGGGCTGGCCTAAAGCAGCCGCACCATGTTTATGCTCGATACGAAATTTATCAGTCAAGAAGCGTGATATTCTATAAAATTCCAGATCGTATTCTGGCGCATCTTGGACTGAACGAGTCGAGCGATAGCTTCAACGAGGAAGAATAATCGTAATGCGTTTGTTTCCATTTCAGATTGCAGCTTCTACGCAGATTGCGGAGAGGTTTGCAGCATATGCTGTCGATCCGCTTATGAGCACGCGGACACGAGCCGTTCCGTTCTATCAAAATCTGAACGCGCTAACTGGCAGCGGCAAGACGGTCATTCTCGCCGATGCTATCAGTCAGATAAGAAGTCAGTTAGGCGTCGAACCGATTGTTCTTTGGTTGTCCAAAGGCAAGGTTGTTGTCTGGCAGACACTTCAAAACCTCGCGTCTGGCAAATACTCCGAGCTTGTCGGCTCCTTTACGGTCAAGCCGTTGATGGATTGCAAGCAACGCGACATCGAAAGTCCGCAGGGCGGTCTGATACTCGTTGCCACCGTCGGCAAGTTCAATCAGGCGGACCAGGAGAAAGGCGACCGGCTGATCTATCAGCTAGCGCTGGACATGGGGGACGCTCCGCTATGGGACATGCTGAAAAAGCGCCGGGATAGCGTCGGTCGCCGGCGACCTTTCATTGTCGTGTATGACGAAGGGCACAACCTTTCGGATCAACAGACGCAACTGCTCCTCGACCTGGAGCCAGACGCGCTGATAGCCGCGAGCGCGACAACCCGCATCCCCCCTGAGCTTGGCCGCATCATCACGCGCTTGAAGCAGGAAAAGCACTGGACCGACGATGATCTGGTCACGGCCGTCAAGAGCAGCGAAGTCGTCGCTTCGGGCCTCGTCAAGCAGCAGATCATGCTGGGCGGCTATGTGACTCCCATGGAGGTCGCGGTCGATGATTTGCTGGACAGCATGAAGAAAGCCACGGCAGCGGCTGCGGAAGCAGGTCTGCCGTTTCGGCCAAAGGCGATATACGTCAGCAACACGAACGTCGTTTCCGGTGCGCCGGACAATCCGGCTTTGCGGTTTTCCGATCGCCAGGCTCGGCCCATCCAGATCTGGCGCCATCTCGTTGAGAACCGCGGCATCGACCCCTCGACGATTGCGGTCTATTGCAACCTGAAATTCGAAGCGAAGACTCCGCCGCCATCGCAGTTCGTGCTCTTCAATGGCGGTGATAATGATTACGACAGATTTATCTCTGGAGAGTACCAGCACATCATCTTCAATCAAACTCTTCAAGAAGGATGGGACGATCCTGCCTGCTATCTCGCCTATGTCGATAAGGATATGGGATCGAAAGATCAGGTTACGCAGATCGTCGGCCGGGTTCTTCGCCAACCTCAAGCGCAGCACTATCCCGACCCGATACTGAATACAGCGCAGTTTTATATCCGAACTGACGAAAAATCTGTGTTTGATCAAGTCCTCAAAGAGGTTCAGGCGAAGATCGGAAGCGAAACTCCCGAAATAACTTTGACCGTTTTTTCTGGCGGTAAGGGCGCGGCTGCCAAACTTGTTGTCCCGCCTAAGAAGGTCAAGCAACTGCCGGAGCTGTCAATTCACGCTGCTGCAGCGATGGAGCCCATCAAGAAAATCCTGGCCAAAGTGCAGGATTATCGAGGCAACAACCCGAATACGGTCGGAGCAGGAACAAGGATACAGGTTCTCCAAGACATCGGGGCAGGCAAGGCAGCCCAGGAAGAATGGGTTGAGGTAGAGCATTCAAATCGCGTCACCGCTCGCTGGATCTTCGTTAGAGAAATAGAAAAGTCATATCGCCGGGCCATCAACCTGTGCGACATTGAAGATCCGAAATTTGATGCGCTCGTGGAGTTTACGAGCCCCGCGGCCGATCAGGTTAGAGATGCAGCCCGTAAAGTCGTAGCGGCCTACATCGATAATTCCAGCGTCATACATAATTTCGCTGGAGCCTACGAAGTGCCGGCTGTCTCTATTGATCCGGCTGCAGCTTCGAATTTCAGTTTTGCCGTTCATGAAAAGTATAGCGGCCTGAATGAGTTTGAGCGCGAATTTGCTCAAGCGCTCGATAAGACGCAGCGAGTATGGTTCCGCAATCCTTCGCGCGGCTGCTTCGAGATCCCGCTTCTAACTGCGGGAGGATCAAAGAATTTCAATCCAGATTTCATAGTTTGGATTGGGGACCAGGCTATCGCTGCCATTGATACCAAGGGCGATCATCTAATTGTCGAGGATGCGGGCAGGAAACTGCTTTTCATCAACAAATTTGGCACCGGCCCCGACTTGGTCATACGTCTGGTTACACAGGGCTTATGGAACGATCGCTTCGAAAAATTGGGAAGGGAGGGATATTCGGTATGGAGCCTGCGGAACGGAAAACCGCATCCCGTCCATGTTGATACCGCTGCCCAAGCTGTCACTGCGTCCCTTCGCACAGGCCCATAGGATCACCGCTTTCAAGCGCGCAAAAGGGAACCCTTATGCGCGTTGAGGGCCTCACTGGTTAGCGGTGCGGATATGGACCGAGGAACAGGTCGCCGAGAGCCTTCCTCAGCCGGTAAGTCAGCTGGCGCTGGCGCAGGTGCTCGGGACGATCGTGCAAGATGTGGCAGCGCTGGCAGAGCGCCCGCAGGTTTCGGAGATCATTGTTGCTGGGGTCGTGGTCCAGATGGGCGCAGGCCAGATAGACACGCGTGGTCTCGATCAACGTTCCAGCAGGCATGCGTTCCAACGACGCCAGCTTGAGGGGACGCCCCTTGCCGCTGCGCCAGGTTTGCCCGGCAGTATCCCACCAGCGGCCATCACCGAGGTGAAACACCAACTGCCCATGCGGCCGGCCGCACTGCTCACAGCAGCCCTTGGCACGACCGAACCGGATCACCTCCGACAGCTCGCGCCAATCGATCGGATAGAAGAAGCGGTTGTGCGGACGGATCGGCATCGGCTCAGTCCGCAGCGCGCGCCTGGCTGCGCGCTCGAGCCTGCGGGAAGTAGCTGTAGAAGGTGACCCGGCTGATGCCGAGGCGCTTGGCGATCTCGGCCACCGAGATGTTGCCGGCAGCCAGCAGGGCCCGCCCCACCTCGAGGTCGCCCTCGGAGAGGGCTTTGGGCCGGCCACCCTTGCGTCCGCGTGCGAGAGCGGCCTTCAGGCCCTCCATGGTGCGCTCGCGGTTGAGGTCGAGGAAGTACTCGGCCATGGCGCCATGCATCTGCAGGGCGAAACGCCCGTGGGCGGTGGCGCTGTCGAACTGCTCGGTCAGGGAGCGGAAGTGGATCTCTTTGATCCGCAGGCCGTCGATCGTGCGCATCATCTCGACGAGGGAGCGGCCGAGGCGATCGAGCTTCCACACCACCAGGACGTCGGTGGGACGCAGATAGGCGAGGGCGGCCTCGAACTCCGGGCGCTTGGTCCCGGCCTTGCCGCTCTTCTTCTCCTCGAAGATCCGCTCACAACCGGCCTGGGTCAGCGCGTCACGCTGCAGGTCGAGGTTCTGATCCTGGGTCGAGACGCGGGCATATCCGACGAGCATGTCAGGATAGTCTCACAACACCCTTATCTGAACAATAGATTTCCTATCATATTTTTCGTACATAAACGGGGCTGTTTGGGGGTGCCGACGAGGCGCCACTGCGGCATGTCAGAAAAACGGTCGTTTTCTGCACATCGGCCTATGAGCGTTTTACATTTCACATTAGTGCGACTCTGCGTTCAGCCAAACAATTGTAAAATGATTTGTAAAATCACAATTACATTCCCAACAAAGGTACAGCTACGATCGCAGAATGCTAGCTCCAAAGTTGCATGGGGCTTTCCCTAAGGCAGATGTAATTCATTCTAAAAAATTGCACTATTCACGCTCGACGGCTTGTCGAGCAGCGACATGGCCGCCGTTCAACCTGCGGAGCGAGACTTGGAGGCGCGCCTGAGATGCCTTGATTTCGTTCAGAGCACGGTGCGTGTAATGGATATGCATCTCCGCAGCGTTGCCAGCTTCCTCTACGTTGCCGGCCATGACTCCCTCGTAAATCGCCCGATGTTGCGCCCGCAGCTGATCGCGCGTCTCGGGGCGAGCGAACAACGTCTCGCGGTTCTCGATCACGCCCTGACGCAGCATGCCCGAGAGCGCCCGCATCGTATGCAGCACGACGAGGTTGTGGCTCGCCTCGTAGACCGCGACGTGAAGGTCGACATCTGCCTCCGCCTCCTCACGCTGCACTCCACTTTCGTGAGCGCGATCAATGCGTTCCATGCAGGCGGTCAGTCGCTTGCGGTCGACCGCGTTGGCGCGCTCGGCCGCAAGCCGGGCGGCCATCCGCTCAGTCGTCGCTCGAAACTCAAGGTAGTCGTCCACGACCTCCGCGTGGGAGGCGATCAGAGCAATCAGCGGATCGGTGATTTCTCGCCCGATCGGTGCCACGGAGCGGCCCGCCGGGGTTGCAATGATCAGCCCCTCCTCCTCGAGGATCTTGATGCCTTGGCGGAGGGTCGGACGCGATACGTTGAGCTGCAGCGCCAAGTCTCGCTCGGGCAGGAGTTGATCACCGGGGCTAAGGGCGCCTTCGGCAATCAGCTCCTTCAGGTGGCGAGCCGTGTTTTCGGCAACGCTGGTCCCCTTGATCGTGTCCTGCTCCATCGCCTCCACCTACTGACCTGGTTCCGCGCAACGTCGGCGACCTGAGCTTAGCGCGGATAATCGCGATTTCCAATTGACGAGGTTGGGCAAATCATTTTACCAGGCCTCTGCCTCCGGTTCATATCCGAATCCAAGGCTCTGCGGCAAAGCTCGATTGAGGCGGCCTCAGCTCCCGATGCGCACGCCACGCGTCGGGGCAACGACGGAGGCTGTCCGGCGCGCGGCGCGGATCACGTCAAGCTTCGGGAGGATCCCGCCATGAGCTGGAACCAAGTCTACGATCCGTTGGGAAACTCACTCTGGTCGACGGCGCTCGCCGCGTTGCCAATCCTGGTGCTGCTGGGTGGTATCGGCCTGCTGCACCTGAAGGCGCACATCGCCGCGCTCCTTGGCCTCGCTGTGGCGCTGATCGTGGCGGTCGTCGGCTTCGGAATGCCCGCACCCATGGCCGGCGCGACGGCGGCCTACGGTGCAGCCTTCGGGCTGCTGCCAATCGGCTGGATCATCCTGAACGTGATCTTCCTTTACCGGCTCACCGAGCGGACGGGGCAGTTCGATATCCTGCGCGACTCGATTGCCGGCATCACGCCGGACCGGCGGCTGCAACTGTTGTTCATCGCCTTCTCGTTCGGGGCGTTCTTCGAGGGCGCGGCGGGCTTCGGCACCCCGGTGGCGGTAACCGCCGCGATGCTGATGGGGCTCGGCTTCACACCGCTCGCCGCCGCCGGCCTCTCGCTCATCGCGAATACGGCACCGGTCGCCTACGGCGCGCTCGGCGCGCCCGTCATCGCGCTCGCGGCGGTCACGGGCCTCGACCTGATCGAACTCTCCGGCATGATCGGGCGCCAGCTCCCGTTCTTCTCACTTCTCGTACCGTTCTGGCTGATCTGGGCGTTCGCCGGCCGTAAGGGCATGCTGGAGGTCTGGCCGGCGCTCCTCGTGGCCGGGCTCGCCTTCGCCGTTCCGCAGTATCTCGTCTCGAATTTCCACGGCCCCTGGCTCGTGGACGTCGTCGCGGCGATCTGCTCGATGGCGGCGCTCGCGGGCTTCCTGCGGGTATGGCAGCCGGCGCGCATCTGGACCGCGACGGACGGCGGCGCGCAGCCCGCCACGGTCGCGCTGCGCCACAGCCACAGCGCCGGGACGGTGTTCCGTGCTTGGCTGCCCTGGCTGATCCTCTCAGTCTTCGTCTTCGCCTGGGGCACGCCGCAGTTCCGCGCGTGGCTCGACTCGGTCTGGGTGTGGCGGATGCCGATCCCCGGCCTGCACAACCTTGTCGTCAAGATGCCGCCGGTCGTCGCCAGCGCCCATAACGAAGCGGCGGTCTACACCCTCAACCTCCTCTCGGCGACCGGCACCGGCATCCTGCTCTCGGCCATCGTCGGCGGCCTGATCCTCGGCTTCAGCCCGCTCAAGCTTGTGCGTGAGTACGGGCGGACTGCCTGGCTTGTCCGCTACTCGCTGTTGACGATCTCGGCGATGCTGGCGCTCGGCTACGTCACCAAGTACTCGGGCACCGACGCCACCCTGGGGCTGGCTTTCGCGCAGACCGGCTGGATCTACCCCTTCTTCGGGGCGATGCTGGGCTGGCTCGGCGTGGCGTTGACGGGATCGGACACCGCCTCGAACGTCCTGTTCGGCGGCCTGCAGAAGATCACGGCGGAGCAGCTGGGCCTTTCGCCGATCCTGATGGCCGCCTCGAACTCGTCGGGTGGCGTGATGGGCAAGATGATCGACGCACAGTCGATCGTCGTCGCCTCGACCGCGACGCAGTGGTACGGCGGCGAGGCGAAGATCCTGCGCTACGTCTTCTTCCACTCGATCGCGCTCGCCGCCCTCGTCGGCGTCCTGGTGATGCTGCAGGCCTACGTGCCACCCTTCACCGCGCTCGTCCCGGCCATGCCGGTCCCCGCCCTCGCGCGCTGAGCCTTCCGGGCCGGGGGCCCTTTGCTGCCCCCGGTCTTCCTTCCTCATCCGGCGCTGCCACCGCGCGCCTGCGGAGACTCGCGATGCGACTCAAGAGCTGCCACAGCTTCCACGATTTCCGCCGCATGGCGCAGAAGCGCCTGCCGGGACCGATCTTCGACTACATCGATGGGGCGGCCGACGACGAGGTCACCTATCGGCGCAACACCGCCGCGTTCGAGACCTGCCAGCTCGTGCCGAACGTCCTGCGCGGTGTGGGCGACATCGACATGTCGGTGACGGTGATGGGCCAGAAGCTCGCCTTACCGGTCTACTGCTCGCCCACGGCCCTGCAGCGGCTGTTCCACCATCAGGGCGAGCGCGCCGTCGCCGCTGCCGCGGGCAAGTATGGCACGATGTTCGGCGTCTCCTCGCTCGGAACGGTGAGCCTGGAGGAGGCGCGTCGCATCAGCGGCAGCCCGCAGGTCTACCAGTTCTACTTCCACAAGGACCGCGGCCTGAACCGCGCCATGATGGCCCGCGCCAAGCAGGCGGGGATCGAGGTGATGATGCTGACCGTGGACAGCATCACCGGCGGCAATCGCGAGCGCGACAAACGCACCGGCTTCTCGATTCCCTTCCGGCTCACGCTCGCCGGGATGATGCAGTTCGGGCTGAAGCCGGCCTGGGCAATCAATTACCTGACACACGAGGGCTTCAAGCTGCCGCAGCTCGACGGGCACGTCGACATGGGTGGGGGGGCGCTCTCGATCAGCCGCTACTTCACCGAGATGCTCGATCCCAGCCTGTCATGGGACGACGTTGCCGCGATGGTGCAGGAATGGGATGGCCAGTTCTGCCTGAAGGGCGTGATGTCGGTGGAGGATGCCAAGCGCGCAGTCGAGATCGGCTGCACTGGCATCATCCTGTCAAACCACGGCGGCCGGCAACTCGACGGATCACGCTCGGCCTTCGACCAACTTGCCGAGATTGTCGATGCGGTCGGCGATCGGATCGACGTGATCATGGACGGCGGGGTCCAGCGCGGCACTCATGTACTGAAGGCGCTGTCTCTTGGAGCGAAAGCCGTCGGCCTCGGCCGCTACTACTTGTTCCCGCTTGCAGCGGCCGGTCAGGCCGGCGTCGAGCGCGCTCTTGAACTCATGCGATCGGAGATCGAGCGCGATATGCGGTTGATGGGGTGTGCATCCATCGACCAGCTCACACGCGCAAATTTGCGCTTCGCCTGAAGCGCCGAAAGGATGCGACGCGCGTAGTGCGCCACAGTGACGGCTATACCTGCAGTATTTCTAAAAATTTATCTGACGGATGCAAAATGCGCTCGCTCAAAGAGGACGAACAGGCAGTACTCGCAGCGCTTACCGATGATTTTATAAGCACGTCTGTTGTTAAAATCCGATCTGGATTTTCAAGCGGAGCAAAAAATGACAGCACTTTGGCCGCTTGCCTGGAGTTAGAGCGACGAGGATTGGCAGAGTGCAAAAGTTGCGGCTCAAGTCAGATACGACGCTGGCGTTTGGTGGTTCGCCAAGTTGATTTCCCATGAATCCGGGCAAGGAACGGTCACTGTTACAATTTTATTGGCTACCAATTTTTCACAAGATTTAATTGCGGCCTGGCAATAAGTGCCACAATTCATGGAATTTGATTTTTGCACACAATTTCTTCACGCATTTAAGTGGTTGGAAAACGGTCGTTTTTCTCACATCCATGATCGCACAGCCGGAAGACCGCTTGGGGTGGAGGCTGTGTGAAAACGCGGGGGTGTTCTGAAATTGTAGAACAATCCTCTACACGATAGACATGTGCCCCTGCTGGCTGGTCGTTCGGATGCCGTCAGGATGCCTATTCCGGCGCTGCCAAGGCTGCTCGCGGGAAGATCCTTCTACAGCTCCTGCGTTTTCACACACCCTCGGTGGAGAGCGGACCTTTCAAAAATCTTGGCAATCAACGCTGTCCACGGTTTGCATAAAGGTATCTATGGCGTCTCAACTGCTCGACGGCACGCCCTTCAACAATCTGTTGTTTTATATTGCAAGTTTCATTTGTATGAATAAAAGAACCATCGTCTAACCGTGCAAAATTATCTTGCACGACTATGCTGCTTGGAGGAGGGCGTCGTGCAAGGCGCAAGTGAAATGCCAATCCTTCGACTGCAACACTCGAGCGCTTGCGTTCAGCCAAAGAATCAAAACCTGCTTTACACTCAGACGAATTTACGATTCCCTCGTTTATACAAACATCGCTACTAGAATATACAGCGATCGGCTGGCACGGTCGAAAGCCAATTCCGCCAGTGTAGGGCACAACACCAAGATATAAATATGAAAACAAGACCACGCTCGCGATCAGGGACCAGCCAAGGAACGCTTTGAGGAAATCGCTCTCAGAATGGTCTTCCATGGTGAGTTCGAGGCCGTCGCCTTCGCCGAGAACGAGCACTTGCGCATCGTTCGGCGCACGCTCTGCCAGAAGTAGCCCTGCCATACGTTGTAGGTCGGCGTAGCTGGGTACCAGCCGCTGCGGATTTTCAACGTAGCGGGCTACAGCCTGCGGATCGGAGAATGCGTCCATGCGCAACGGTAAACCAATACACCAAAGACGAAGCGCTTCATAATCAGCTATGTAGCAGCACGCAGTTAACATGGTGCTTCGCAAAAACCTGCAGCCAGGGCTGGGCCAGAACGAAGGAGATCTTTGACGAGCGGTCGCCCATATACCAGTTGCGCCAGTCGCCTTCAGGGGCGGCGGCCCAAGTCGCCTGCCGGCTCTTCCGCGCTGGCGTCACGGATCTGAGCGACAAGGAAGGCTTCGGCTCGCTGCCACGCCTCGTCGGTATCACCGCGGAAGTTGAGATCGCGTGAGAAGACATCCCGGCCGGTGCGGGCATCCACGAGTCGGGCCCAGAGCTGCAGGATCAGCGTACTGCTCTTGTGCACGACGCCAACGAGAACCAACTCGGCTCCCTGCGCCCGGGATGCCCGCAGCAGGCACTGAGCGTCACCAGCGGGGCAGTCCTTCAGCAGGCGCTCGGCGGGCAGCAGCGTCGCTTGGTATCGTCCCGAGCGAGTGAGGTCGGATGCCAGATCCTCGGCCAGGCGCTGCATCCGTTCCGCATGCTGCCGCGATTGATCGACCGGCTCGCCCGAGGTATCGAGGAGCTTGATCGGCAACACTGCCAGCCGGACCGGCTGCGCTTCTGCCGCATCGGCCTGGGACATTCCGAGTGCCATCAGGTGAAGCGCGAGCGCGCCGACCCACACCGATCGGCGCGCATTCGAGACCCAAGCCTCCGCAATGGGCCTCATCCGCGCGCGTCGATCGATCGGGTTCAGGCGCGGGCGGTTCGCAAGGATCAGGCGGCGCATGACGACTGTGCCTCGTAGAGCGCCTTGAACTCCGGGATCCCGAAGGTCGCTACGACCTGGTGGTGCTCGTTGAGGATTTCGTAGACGGGGCCGTCGATATCGCGGTTCGTGAAGTAGACGATCACGTCCTGGTCGCCGCCGCCTTCGGTATGCGGCTCGCCTCCGGCTTTGCCCGCGACATAGCTCCCGACCGGGCGAACCTCTTTGAGCTCCCCGTTCGGCCGGTAAATCCGCAACTCGCCCTGCAGGACGAGGGTCCGGTAGGCCGCTGCATGGCGATGCAGCGCGATCCGCTCGTTTGCGGCGAACTTGAACAGCAGGTCGACGATCCGGGCATCCTCATCGACACTCAGGATATGATAGGCGGCGTGATCGAAGCCCTCGACCGTCCGCCAGACGATGTTGCGATCATCGAATGCGAGCCTTGCCATGGCGTGCTCCTGATGGGTCCTCTCCGTGCCGACGCGCAGGACGCCTGAGAGCATCCCACCGCGACTGTGCCCCGCGGGCAGATCCAGGCTTAAGCGGATTGCAGCGCGCGCCCTTGCCATTCGGTGCCAATGCACCGACCCTGCAGTGGGGAGACGCTCATGCCGGCATACGGTCTGACCCGGGCACGCACCATGGGACCGATCGCGGACGCCATCACGGCGGCGGGTGGCTCGGTCGCGCGGGTGTTCGGCCGGGCCGGAATACCGCTGACGCTTCTCGACACGCCTGATCGCCTGATCCTGCTGCGTGATCAGCTCCGGCTCGTCGATGCGGCCATGCGCGAGATCGGCGACCCGGCCCTACCGGCCCGGCTTTCAATGCGCACCGGGATCACCGGACTGGGGCCTATCGGCCAACAGGTTCAGTCTGCCGCCACGCTCGGGGCCGCCCTCGCACGTGTGGAGATCGTCACCCCGCTTCTCCTTCAGACCGCGACCTGGACAGGGCTGCGCCGACAGGATCGGAGCGCGTTCTACGGCTACGCCGTGGCCGAGCGGATCGACAGCGGGCGTCAGGCGAACGAGATCCTCGCGCTCGGCTACCTGCTCGGTACGGTGCGCCATTTCCTCGGCCCCGCATGGCGGCCAGAGCGAGCCGTGGTAACGGGCGCGCATTTGGCGGAACGTCCCAGGATCGAGGCGCTGCTCGGCTGCGAGATAGTTCTTGGGGCTCGGGCCGGCCTGGTCTTCCCCGCCGACCATCTCGATGCCGGGAACCCGAAACGCTTTGATCCGACCCAGGCGCATGCGGCTGAGGACGAGCCGATCGGCGAGGACCTTGTGGCCTGCGTCACGCACCTGATCGAACTCGGGCTGGATGGGGCCCGCCCCACCATCGATGGCATTGCCGGCCGTCTCGGCCTCTCGCGCAGGACGCTGCAGCGCCGCCTGGAGGAGACCGGTAGGCGGTATGCCGACCTTCAGCGCAGCGCGCTGATCCGCCGGGCGAAGGCGCTCCTGTCAGACGAAACGCTGCCGATTGGTCGGATCGGCGTCGAACTCGGCTATGCGGATGCGGCCCATTTCAGCCGGGCCTTCCTGCACTGGACGGGTACGACCCCAAGCGATTGGCGTCGCCGTACTCACATGCAGCTTCGTCCGCTCCTCAACGTTTGATTAGCAGGCACGCAAACCCTACAGATTTAAGTGGATGATAAACCTTAGTGTTTCTCACATGCATGATCGCACAACCATATGGATCAACCGTTATACTTCTTATTCTTAGGATCAGCATGAAGTCTTCAAGCGGCCGCTGCGATCGAAGCTGTAGCATTTATGCTGCCATCGTATAGATTTATAAAAATTGATCATGCTTGCAAACAATCTTGTATTGTGTCTGATGTACATAATAAAAATCGACCTCAACGGAGGCTTGATTTTCACATATGGCACATATAAGTAAATGATCAACATCGTAGCCCAAGATAATCAGCTTGCATTCGCAAAAGTAGATACGATAACTTGGTTCGTTTCATTTTGTACGAACTATTTATCCGCAGAGAAGATTTGTAAGATCTACTTGCTCGGCAGTCGTGCAAGTGGTCACAGCAGCAAAGGCGGAGGCGTCAGAGAAAACTCTGACCACGATTTTTACGTTGTCCTTATAGATGACTGCTCAGAGGAACTGCATACGGGAGGCAGTGAATGGAGCACGTTCTATAGCAAGATGAACGCCGAGAGATTGGCTAAAAACATTGGCGCCATCGACGCTTTCGTTATTCGCGCGACCGCTTTTCAGCAAAGCGCGCAGGATCCGAACTCAGCTGCCGCCAAAGCTCTCAACGGCGTTCTGATTGCATCAGATTGACAAACTGAAACCCGTTTTGCAATGAGGTATTTGGTCAAGCTGCTATGAGAAGCGTCGTATTCTTTTTGCTTTTGATCGGTATTATATATCCTGCCAACGCTCTTATTCAACATGGACTCGGTCCAACACTGTGGCAGTCGGAGGTGATGCGACCCGGAGCTTGGTTCGGCAAGCTGTTGTCGCAGAACGCTGTGGAAGCGCTGGAGATACCTCATCGCATGTCGATCGGCCACGCCGCGGAGTTTGCTAACGGCGGCTGGTCATTCTGAGGTCTACGATGAAGGCAGCTGAAGCCTCTCCGCTGCCGGTGCTCTCTTCAAGAAAAATAGCTGGCTGTCGAAAGTTTTAATATTCTCAGCCATCAACCGCCACCATTCCGGTTGTAAAGTGTGCCTGTTCCCTGATCTCTACGACCATGCTTACGGATTAAGTCTTGCTCATGGCGTTTACACGCTGCCAGATCGGATTTGTGATCATAAGCGAAAATTACAGGCTCACATCCCATCTGGCGAACAGAAGCCATGGCCGCGTCTAATCCCGAATTGTGGGATTTTGGATTCAGATAACGGTCCACTCCCTTGCGTTTAGACAGACGGTAGTAAGCCTTTGCGCGCCCTTTGCGCCCGCGCCCGACATACCAAACCTCCAGCCGATCACGACCTAGACCAACCCAGGCAGAGATTTCGTATGTGTAATATGGCCCCGCAATGTACCCAAATGGTGTATCACCCATTGTCACAACCTAAACATGCAGTGTCTACGGGCATGAAGCTACTTTATAACACAAAAACATGATCAAATAAAATGCAAAAAATCATCACATAAATCAACATTGCATGTCAAGATTTCAAATCATGCATTCTCAACTCGGCTTCTTCAAAAAATTATGGCCGATGATTACCCGTCGATTTTATCAAATCAATACTAACGGCCGTATCCAGTTCGTGCTTGAGGTCTGCCGGATAGCTCACGTGTGGCGGTGCTCTGCAAAGCACCATGAAACTCCGTGCTCCGCTCGAAGTTGGACTGTGAGGCTTGGCGCTCCATATATCGAACCCCGCGAACCAGCTGGCGCCATGCGAGTTGCGGAACCGTACTCATCTCCTGCAGCACACGGCGGAGCGCCTGCGCCGCCGTGAAGGCGCTTCTCAGATCGAGGCGCACCTCAGGACGGGAAGGCGGGATCACACCATCGCGCACGAACGCGCTCCTATCCTCGACATGATCGACGACGTTCGCCTTCTCCGCATAGCGACGCGCCTCGACGAACAGTCGCTCTCGGAGCTCGGCCTCGCTCGGGGCGAGAGCGGGATCCGCCTGCCGCACCCGAACGGCCGCGGCCAGGCGCTCACGCTCGATCACTAGCCATGCCTCCTGCCGGTGCCGGGTCAGACCGACATAGAGCTCGCGTGCGTCCGCCGCCGTGAACCCGCAATAGATCGTCGCCTCGCAGGTCCGACCCTGCACGGCGTAGGCCGTGCCGGCATAGGCGTGACCGAGACGTGGCTGCGGCCTCGCCTTGCCCCGGCGGGGCTGCGCCGGCACGAACCCGGCATAGGTGTCCTCCACCTGCCGGCCGTCCTCCAGGCGCACGCAAAGCCTGAGCTCGCCGGCGCGATCCGGCCCGATCGCCTCGACCGTGGCCCGCGTGCCGTTGCGGATGCCGTGCTGCGCCAGGCTCTCGCCGAAGCGCAGGCGGTCACCGACCGCCAGACTCACCCGCTGGGGTTTGTTCTCGCGGTCCCGCGCCGTCACCTCGATCTCGAGTCCGGTCAACGTGCCCTCGGAACGTAGCAGGGCCCGCGCCTCCCGGTTGAGCTCGGCTACGTCGCGATTGCGCCGGGTCACGATCAGCGCGGCATCCAGGCCATGGCGCGCCCGCGCCTCACCCCAGAGCGCCAGTGCCCGCGCCCGCACCGCCTCGGCGCCGGGGACGAGCTCGAGATGCCCCTGCCGCGCGTAGGCCCGCAGACCTGCCTCGACCTCGCCGCGCGCCATCAGGACCGAGGCGGCGCGTTGCCAGGGCACCGTCTGCCGCCGCACCTCCGACAGGGCAGCGCGGCGGCCGAGCACGTCGACGACGGCACGCAGCGCGCTACCGCCCGGGACCGGGGCGAGCTGGCGCCGGTCGCCCATCAGCACGACCCGCGCCCCGCCGGCAGCGGCAGCCGTCAAAATGGCCGAGAGATCCCGGGTGCCGACCATCCCGGCCTCGTCCACCAGCACCAGGGTGTCCGGCCCGAGCGGCTCGGCGTTTCCACGAGCCTGATCGTGACGCCAGCGGGCAATGGCCTGCGCCGGGATGCCGATCGAGGTGGAGAGCTCGTCGGCCGCAACCCAGCTCGGCGCCAGCCCGATCACCCTAAGACCGGAGCGCACGGCGATCTCCCCCAGCGCTCGCGCCGTTGTGGTCTTGCCTGTGCCGGCCCCCGCCTCCAGCACGCTGACGGCCGCCGGCGCACACACGTCGCGCAAGGCCCGTTTCTGCTCCTCGGCCAGGGGTGAGCCGGGCCCCAGCACCGCGTTCAGCACCGGCTCCGGAATGGATCGTCCAGTCTCGGACCGGTCGGCGGCGCGCAGCAGGGCGGCCTCGGCCGCTGCGAGGCCAGCCGTCGTCCAGCAGGCCTCGCGCTCAGTCTGTACCAGCCGCACGAGCACACCCGTGCGCTCCAGCGCCGCCAGCTCGGTCCGTACTGCTTTGAGACCAAGTCCCTGCAAGGCCGCCTCGTCGAGCGCCCGCTCGATCAGGCTCCGGCGCGCCAGCACGGTCTCGTGTCGGAACAGGGCGGAGGCCGCGAGCGCCACCGGCGTCGTGCCCGAGATCTCGGGCGGGTCGAAGGCCAGCTCGGGCACCGGAGCGGCCTCACGCTCCAGATCCAGCGCGCGCACAGCATCCCAGGGATCAAGCCCGAGGCCGTTCAGCTCCATGCGCCAGCGCGCTTCCAACTCGGGACCGGTCGGCAGGTCCACCTTGGCGCCGCGAGTGGCGAGTGCGGCGATCTCCTTCTGCGCGCTCGAGGCGGCTTCACGGTCGACACCGATCCGAGCCTCGATCGCCACCGAGCGCTTCGAGAACGCTTCGATCGCCGTCTGCGGGATGCCGGCAATCTCGAATTGCCCCTGGCCCGCCGGACGCAGGCTCAGACCGAGCTCGCGCACGAGCCGCTCGGCGAGCGCTGCCCGATAGGCGCTGCCGACCACCAGCTGCCACTGGTAGAGGCGCTCCGGCTCGAGGGTTCTGTGCCGCCCATCCTGCGAGGGGGCAGCATTGATCATCACGCAGTGCGTGTGACAGTTCGGGTCGCCGGCCCGCGAAGTGTAGTGATCGAAGCGGCCCACCATCAGGCCGGCCGGCCCTTCGCGCCGATGTCCGCCCGCCCCGAGCCGCACCTCGACCAAACCCTCCGCACACAGGAAGCCAAGCGCCTCCTCGACAGAAGCGGCGTGCAAGGTCTCCAGCTGCGCCCGCACCTCGGGAGAGCTCGCGGCCCAGAGCAGGGAGAACGTCTTGGGTGCGGTCAGGGTCAGGTCCCATCCGGCCCGGTGCCCCGCCCCGGCCCCGCGCACCAGCGGCTGGCCACTCGCCGGATCGAGCCCGGCGCAGAGATCGCGAAAACTCTCGAGCACGATCGGGGCACCGTGGCGCACGATCGCCGGCCCTTGCGTCCACCAGCGGCCGCCGCCGTCCTGGACGTAGTACTCGTCCCTGTTGTGTGTCTCGCGGTAGGGGTCGTTGGTGTAGTAGGCGCCCGCCGATGCGCCGTGCCCGAGCGCGTGCAGCGAGGCGGTCACGCCGCTGGGGCCTTCGCCGTCCGGTATCGGCAGATCTCGGCGATTGCGCTCGGTGCGGGCTCGGCCAGGGCCTCGCCGACCAGTCCGGCCAGCTCGGCGAGCCGGTCCTTGACGAGAGCCATCTCCTCGCCCAGCCGGCCGTAGGCCGTGACCCCGTCGAGGTGATCGGCGATCGCGCGCGCAGCGAGCTCGGCTGCCGTCAGACCGCTGCGCTCGGCTGCCGCCGCCAGACGCGCGGCGAGCTCAGCCGCGAGGGGGATCGTGAGGCTCTGGGGTGCGGACATGGTGGGTCTGGGCAGGAGCGGAGGGCGTTGAGCCTGGCAGCCTGGCCCAAGCCGCCGCAAGGGCTGGCGGGCTTGCCTGTCCCGCCATGGTTAGCGACTGGCAGCTTTAGTGCGTGTGGTGTGACCCTACCCCGACCATGGTTCCTTAACGGCAAATTCAACGGCAGACGCTGGCAGCCCTGGCAGAGGCTGGCAGCCAAGAGGCCGTTAACTCAGCCCCCCTAGCGCGGGAGCCATGCCCCTCGATCCCAAGCGCCTCGCCCGCGACGCGAAACGCGCCCAGGCCCAGCGGCCGGACACCGGCATCGGCCGGGAGACCACCGGCGTCACCCGTGCCGTGCGCGCCAGCCTGCCCGTCATTCGGCAGCTGCGCGCGGGCGGGGTGACCTGGGCCGCCATCGCCGAGGCGATGAGCGCCCAGGGTGTGACCCAGGGAGCGGGCACGCCCTTGAGCGCCACCCGCCTGACTGCGATCGTCACCCAGGTCGAGGCTCAGATCCGCCGCAAGGCCGAGCGCGAGGCCGGGCGCCGCAGCCGCTCCGACCTGACGCTCTCGTCTGGGACCCTGCCTCCGTCTCGCCCGAGCGCGACACCAGTTCCGGCTCCAGCAGTGATGCCTGCTCCTCTCCCCTCATCCAGTTCTGGCGTGCGCGCCACGGAGGAGGAGATCCGGCGCGCCGGCCTGCACGATCTGCACCAGCTCCTGAAGAAGTCCTGAAGAAGGTTTTTCTCATGCCTCGCATCCTCCTCGTCGCCCAGGACAAGGGCGGCTCCGGCAAGAGCACGTTGACGCGCGCGCTCGCCGAGTGCCTGCCCGCGGCGCGCCTGATCGAGATCGAGGCCAACCGCCGCCTGATCGAGCTGGAGGATCGCGTCAGCTTCTTCCCCGTCCGGGCCGAGCGCGGCGAGATCAACCGCACGGGTGGCGCTGCCGCGCGTGCGGAGTTCGACGGTCCGCTCAACGCGATCGCAGCCGCGCAGGGACCCGTCGTCGTCGATGTCGGAGCCAACACCGCCGGCTCGCTCCTGCCGCTGATCGGGGAGGCGCAGGCGCGCTACGCCCGCCGCGGTGTCGAGTTCGCGCTCCTCGTCGTGCTCACCAGCGAGCCCGGCGCCCTGGCCAACGCGCCGGTGCTGCTCGATCTCGCCAGGCCTTTCACGGTCGCGCGCTTTGCCGTCGAGAACCAGGTCGAGGGCCCGGTCGATCCGAAGGCGCTGAGGGCATTCACCAAGGATGTCACCCTGACTCAGCTGGAGAAGCTGAGCCTCGACGAGCGCGCCAACGAGCTCCTGCAGAAAGGGGGCCTGCGGTTCATCGGCGAGGACCTCGTCGCCGCCGAGGATCGCCTGACCGAGCGCTACGGCTTCGCCGAGGCTGGACGCATCGTCGAGGATCTCACGAGCTTCCGCGCCAGGACCATGCAGGCCGTCAGCCCGGCCGCGCGCTGGCTGGAAGGCTGACGTCGATGTCGTCGCCTTCTTCCCGCGGGTCGTCCTCGAGCGTCGATGCACGCCTGCGCGCGGCGCAGAAGGCCGAGCGGGCGGCCACACGGCGGGTGCAGCAGGCAAGCGGTGCCCGGCTCACTGAGATCCTGCGGCTGCCGCCACGCGAGCGCCTCACCCATCTCGACGATCCGGCGCTTGTGGGTCCGGACCGGGTCAGCCTGCGCCGCTCGCTCCAGGCTGGCCTCGCCCGCCCCCGCCGCCGCTGGCATCCGAGCAGGCGCCTGCAGGCCCTGGCTCGGTGGCTCGGCTTATCGGCGCTGCGCCAGCTCCTGCATCCGGCCGTGCTCGGACTGGCCGGGATCGCCGGCGTATGGCTGCACATGGCTTGGTCCAACACGCCGCGGGTGGCGCTCTCGACACAGATGCTGGCCAGCAACGTGGTTGGTCCGGACGGTCTCGTGCAGGGCTATGCCTTCCCAGCCCGGAGTTGGGTTCCGGTGGAACGGCTCGACGCGCAGACGGCGCAGGTGCGGGTCTGGTACACGCGCCAGGGCTACGGGCACGGTGCGGTTTGGCGCAGCGGGCTCGACTTCGCTCGCTGAACTCGCCCCGCCCCTGAGCAGGCAATGCATGAGGCTGAACCGGACGCTGCAGTGGCTCTCAGGCGGTGGCCCGCACCGGCGCCACGAAGTCGAGCAGGCCGGCAAAGCGCGCGTCACGGTGGGCGAGCGTCTTGCGCAGCTTGAGCGGGTCGGTGGTGTAGGCAGCACTGTTGAGGAATACCAGGGTGTGGCGCTGGGTCAGGCGGGCGAGCTCGGAGGCTGGCACCAGCGCCTCGGGTCCGGGCGCCACACTCTTCGTCTCCTTGCCGGTATTGGGATCGCGAGAGATCGTCTCCTGCACGCCCGTGAAGCTCCCGAGCGCCGTGGACCAGCGCTCGCGCTCCGCGCCCTGAGCACCCGCGAGGTTGAACAGCAGCAACGCCTCGGCCGTGTCGCGCAGGATCGCCGCGCCCGCCTCACCGTAGGTGTCGATGATCTGCGCTTCGGATTGCCAGAACGTCCACAGCGAGACGCCGTAGCCCGGCAGCTCGCCGGCCCCGCGCAGGATCGCGCCAAAGCGGCCGAGCGTGTAGGCCTCGTCGATGACCACCAGGAGGCGCTCGGCCACGGGCGTGCGCCGCACGGTGCTGAACAAGGCGGCGAGCAGCCAGCGCACGTAGGGCGCCAGCTCCTTGCCGCGGTCATCGGCCGGCAGGACGATGTAGACGTCGGCACTGCCCGAGCAGAGTTCGTCGAGGCGGACGCTGTGCCCCGTCACGACCTGCTGCATACGAGTGTCCAGCATCCAGCCGAAACCCTGGGCCGCCGTCGCCAGGATGTCGGCGCGACTCTTGTCTGGGGGGGAGGCCAGGATAGCGCGGGCATCCTGGGCGACCGCGTCATCGTACCCCTCGAGGGCTGCCAGCAACGCATCGGGATTGCGCACCAGGGCAGCGGCTTCCGGCACGCCCTGCCCGGACCGGATTGCACATTGCAGGGCTGCCACCACGAGGATGCTGGCGCGATCACGGAAGAACGCGCCGGCCTCACTGGGCTGGGCGGTCTCCGGCAGGAGGGCGCGGGCCATGCTCTGCAGCTCCAGCACGTCCTCGGCGTCGAGGCCGAGCAGCGGATCCCAGCGATCCGAGCCACCGGCCAGACCGAGCGGATCGAGCACGTAGACCGTCTGCCCCATGCTCTCCCGTCTCCGCCGCACGGCGCGAACGACATCGCCCTTGGGATCGATCACCACCGCGGGGCCGGCCCAGGCGCCGGGTTCCGGCAGGGCGAGGTTGGGCAGAATCAGGCCGCCGGTCTTGCCGGTGCGGGGCGGGGCGATGGTGAGCAGGTTGCCCTCGAGCTGAACGCGCACAGCTCGGCCGGTGTCCGGATCGAGGCCGAGCTCGATCCCCTTGCGCATGCGGGCGAGGTCGCGCGGGCTGGCGAAGGCGGCACCGCCGAAGCGGCGAAGATGATGACGCAGCGGCACGAGGCGGCCGCCCATCAGGATCAGCACACCGAGGGCGACCGGGATGCTCCAGACGTACAGGACGGCCGCCCGCCCACCACCGGGAAGCGCGTCCGAGCCGCCGAGCGCCATGTTGACGTAGGTTCGGCCCATCCGGACGAGGCCGTCGAGCCAAGCGCCCAGGCCGGCCCCCTCGGGCGTGAACCAATCTCCCGGAGTTCCGCGCAGGGCCGGCCAAGCGCGCGCGTCGAGCCCGTGGGTGGCGAGGTAGGCCGCCGGGTACCCGAGCAGGAATGTGGCGGCGACGACGAGGAGGACGAGGCCGATGCGGGCGGGAAGGTCGGGACGATACATGGCGCTGCCATAGGACAGCGTACCTGAGAGAAGGTGCTACAACCTCACTCGAACTGGATCGGGTCGACAGACGCTCTGTTTACCCCCGCTCACGGCAACCCGACATCGAGCCCGGTCCGCCGTTTGATCTCCGCCTTCGCGACCTCCTTCGCGATCCCCCACACGAACTCGATCGCGCCGGTGCCGGCTTTCTTCGCTGTCTGTTTGGTCTGTGCCCAGACCTCGTCGTCGCGGATGGTGTCGAGGAACTCGTGGCCGCGCCAGGTCAGGCGATCGACGAGAACGCTGCCACCTCCCATACGACCATCGACAACGATGAAATCCGCTTCTTCGAGCAGCGTGAGATGACCGGCGAGCTTGTCGGCCTCTTCTTGGCTCAAAGTCGTGTCGGGCTCGAAGCCAAGCATTGCTGCCATCTCGCTGGAAGCCGTTTCGAACACCTTCTGGCCGTCCTCGACTTTGAGCAGCAAGTCGCGAACCATATCCATATCGCGCTTCATCGCGTCTCCCTCCCGTATCAGTGCTTGAACTTACCGCCGCTGCCACAGAAGCAGCGCTGGTTGCGGGGCGTGTATTTCATGCCGATCTGATAGGCGACGTGCGCCTTGGCCTGCTTGATCTGGTCTAGCTCTATGGCGACGTGCGCCGGCACGCTCACCATCCCGACACCGGGGATGGAACTCGTGATCTGGTTCTGGCGCCGGGCCAGCGTGAAGAGCTGACCGACCAGAGGGTCGGTGACGAGCGGCATGCGATGGTTCTCCCGTCGCACGCCCGCGTTCTCGAAGTTGTAGGCCGCGGCGTCATCCGGCAGGAAGACGCGCGTGGTGTCGCCGTCGACGGCCGGGGTCACGTCGATCCACGGCGTCCCGTCCGGCGGCGCGTAGACGGCATGGTGCTCGGCCTCGACGTAGACCCCGGGCCATTCCCAGATCGACCAGCCGAACTGGACGTGCCCTCCTTGAGCCTGCGCAGTCCATCGGCGCTGCTCCATGCTCGGAAACTTATTCGACTAATGCTGTCGAAATCGCGGCTTTTTATTGTATCTGTAGACAATAATTATATTGTGAAAATTCTTATTCCGAATTGCCGCAATGATCATCGCCTAAGACCATAGATTTATTAAGTTATCGAGCATCTGACTGACCTATCGAGGCTTAAATGGCTGAGGCTGAGTAGCTTGATTGTATCATAATTACCACTTGAGGATGATTTAGAAAGAGGCCTTCACCATACATATTGTCCAGCGATCGAGATTTTGCTGATCGTTAGCGAAATCTGATATGGGAGGCGGGCGTGAGATCAGGATTTGGCAAAGCTCAAGCCGTGGCCGCCTCAATCGTATTTTTATCCAGCTGCGGTCTACATGTTCCTGATAAAGGACTCCTTCCGGACAGCAACAAAGATGCAAGAGCGATATACGAAGAGCGTTTAATTCGTCACATAAATTGCGAACTTAAGATCGGTCTTGCTAGGGCTTACACGACGAAAAAAGTCCCTTGGCTGAAGGACTGGGGTACTGCAGTCACGCTACTTGTGACAACTCAAGACCAGTCTGGCGTTGGGGGTGGTTTGACTTTTATTTCCCCGCTACGTAATGTCGTCAGTTTATTTGATACCGGCGGAGCTGTGACGCGGGCTCAATCTAGATCGTTGAGTATAGGGGGAGCCTTCTCTGCTAGTGCGACGAGAGGAGAGACCATACAGTTCACGTATCTTAATAGCCACTTGATCAAAGCCGCATCACCCGGCGAAAAATGTGCTGACCTGCAAGATGGCCTTGCAATTGATGGGGATTTGAAGATTGCCGATTTCATATACGACAAAGCATTTATAGCAGATCTGGGCAATGCTACTGGGGACGCTCCTCAACAATGGCCAATATACAATACGTTAACGGAGGAAATTATATTCCTTGCCTCGCTCGGTGGTAACCTAACGCCTAGTTTATTTCAAGCCACCCTTACCGCGAACACGGGGGGTAGTTTTTTATCATCTCAGAGAACTTATCTGAATAATCTTATCATAACGATCGGTCCAGTAAGTCGTGGTCCTTCGCCGACTTCACCAGCCCAACTTGACGGCGCTGCGTTGTTTCAGCATAATTCGAAAGTCCAAGCCAGCGCAATCGCAACAGCGGTACAAGGTCAATCCCGATAGTTCCTATCTTTGGGAGAGTAGATTGCGGAAGATGCTTGCTGTAATCGCAATATGTTTTCTCCCTGTAATCCAAACGAATGCAGGGGAAAATTATGATGGCTTTGACACAAAGTTGCCGAATAAATCTCTGTTCAGCGAAAGGTTGTTGTTACATCCTGTAAGCCGAAGGCCTGCACAAGATATATGCTACGCGCAGAATAGCTGCGGAAAATCTTGCGAGTGTAGCGTGGCTGGAGGATGCGTCTGCGACGCGCATAAACATTGTGTGCCACGTAGTAGCAATCCTGACGACTGTACTGAATAATTTTGAGTGTAGCTGCGATGTAATCGTATATGCTTCTGTGTGATGGCGGCGTTTCATTCTCCAACTGCGCAAACCGGCGTATCCTTAATGAGCTATCTGAATTGCAATCCAGCTGACGTGTAGGGCAATTGAGATGAGTTCCTACCGGGCGCTATTGTAGATCCTCAGCTGACGCTCTGTTCTAAATCAAAGTTGATTTTGCCGCCGAGGTATTTGCGAGATCGGCCAAAGTGTCAAAGCATTGTCACCGCCGAGCCATACTACGCTTGTGCAAATACAATCCGAAGCATGATGACTTTTTGATGGATGGCATGTTAATTATATTAATTTCGCATCACGCGCGGCCCGTATTGTGTGCAAGATCGTGTCTAAGTTCTAATATGAATTTGCGACTGATATGGTGGCTAAGCAGCGATGCACAATTTATAAGCGTTGCATCGTGTCGGCAGCGTAGGCTTCCAAGCGGTTACGTTGCGCAAAAAAAATTCTGATGCAAAGCTTGTCGTTTCGCCATGTGCAGAAAATGACCGTTTTCTGGACAGAAGCCAGGGCTGCTGCCCCGAGTGGCCATATGTCTGCGCGAGCGAAGGGGCGGCGGCACATGTCCTTGCCGACTAACCCGGGTGACCCGGATCCAAACCCAAGCTTGACCGTTTGAATGGCTGCTCCAGATGAAGGCACGGCCTCGGCTCTCGTGCCGGGGAGTACCGGCGAGGCGAGGGGTTCTTTCAGCCCCCACTCCCTTCGTCTCGCCGGACCAAATGCTCAGGGTGTTGTCGGCGCGTACTGGCAGCCGCACGTGCCCTCGTCCATTTTTCCTTCCAAGCCGAAGCTTGCCCGGATCGCCTTTAACAGGCTGATTCGGTCTGAGCTCGAGCCGCCGGCCTCCACCCTCCGACCAGCATGATGCCGGGGGCGACGACACCGTAGGAACCGATCAATCCTGTACGGTTGGGATAAGGTAGAGACCCTCGCGGGCGCAGTCGCCTGCCGAGAGCGGAACCAACCGCGCATACGCGCCCTCTCTCCGCAGCTCGAATGTGCCAAATTCGCCGGACGGGTCCGTCGCTCGTATCCGACCAGGTCCGAGGGTACGGCCAGAGAACACCTTTCGACAGGTGCGCACGGACGCGGCGAGCCTCGGGTTCGAACCGACGGCTTCGATGATCCACCCGTCGCCACGGCGTCTTGCTTGGATCTCGATCCAGTCCTGTGCCGGTGCACCGGCAGGGACATCGAGGTAGGCGTATTGGGCGTCGAACGCCCGCATCCGTGTGAAGTCGGCACCTGCAGCCAGGACGGGCTGGCTCGTCAGGATCAACGGAATGCAGGCGGTGCCGATCCCGCGGGCCTTCCCGAACCCGAAGCGCCGGCACATCACCTGTCTCAGGGAAGCTGCGCGGACGGTCATATCCGGATGACCTCACTCTGACGCGTAGAACCGCCGCCCTGGTCCTCAGAGCCGAAGAATTCGTCGTGGCGCAGGCGAGCCGTGCCGATCGAGTAGATCAGTTGCAGCAGGCCGAGCAGCAGGAATGGAATGCCAACGAAGACGAACGCCAGGAGTGCACCCTGAATGATGTTCTGGACGGCGGCTGTCACACGGACTTGCGCGGCGTCATAGGCCCAGCGTCCGTCGTTCCGCCGGATCCCAAACAGCTGCCGGATCGTCGCCGTCTTCAGGCGAGCGGCGTCGAAGTGAAACCGGCCCTCGACACCCTCGTGGAGGAGGCTGCCCACCTCGTTCAGTACGACCACGTCGTCGGCCCGCAGGATGCGGCCGTCCCGCCTCTTTATCTCGATGTAGGCATAGCGCCTCCCCTGGAGGCTGAGCGCCGACTGGCCCAGCGCGGTCACGGTCCCAGAACAAGTGGTGGTGGTCATGGCACGCTCCTGACAACGACCACACGGTAGGACGGGCGGCTTAATGCTACTTAAAAGCTGTCGCTATAAAGTCGTCATTATGACCCTTTCGCGGGGTGAAACGTACGCATAAAGGCCCGCTGCGCGACGTTCTGGCCAAGAACATGCGCCGTCTGCGGGCAGATCTTTCCCTCAGCCAGGAGGCTCTTGCCGACGTGTGTGGGATCCACCGGACCTACATCGGCGGGATTGAGCGTTCTGAGCGGAACGTATCGATCGACAACATTGCCCGTATTGCCGATGGCCTTGGCACGGAACCTTGGCGTCTTCTCAAGGATGACTGACTGGCGATAATTTTTATCGCGGCATGCCTGACATATAAATCTCAGGTGGGCCAGGTTGTCTGGTTGTCGACGGACGCTTGAGACAGGACAAGATTTTTTTCGTCCAGCTCTTGCGCGCAGGGCGCTTCCGCAGAAATCTTAATCTGCCAGCATAAGCTGGTATCAAAGACTTATGGAGAAGTAATTTGTTGGAGGGTGCCCCCGTTCCGGTGCCAAGGCCGGGGCCCGGTGAGAGGATGGTCGAAAACGTACGCTAAGCGTCGCGGCCTTGCTGGTGGAGGCGCAGCGGCCTGAACCGTTCGCGGGGCTTGTCGATTTCGGCCCAGAG
>JAESFL010000369.1_pt1 | contig 35616 bp, 32 predicted proteins | sample 9269401 | NCBI WGS metagenome assembly JAESFL01 (sample SAMN14506025, study PRJNA617098) | algae metagenome | isolation source: Gloeocapsa sp. UFS-A4-WI-NPMV-4B04 and co-occurring heterotrophs from desert... | place: USA: Utah | collected 2006-10-01 | reverse complement strand
CGACACGATGCCGACCGAGCCGGGCTTGAAGATGTTGGCCGGCATGATGCCGATCTTCGATTGGCCGGCGGTGACGACGCCGGGGCAGTTCGGCCCGATCAGGCGCGACTTCGAGCCTTCGAGCGCGCGCTTGACCCGCACCATGTCGAGCACCGGAATGCCCTCGGTGATGCAGACGATCAGCGGGATCTCCGCCTGGATCGCCTCGCAGATCGCATCCGCGGCGCCCGGCGGCGGCACGTAGACGACGGAGGCGGTGGCGCCGGTGGCCTCGCGCGCCTCGGCTACGGTGTCGAACACCGGCAGGCCGAGATGGGTCGAGCCGCCCTTACCCGGCGAGGTGCCGCCGACCATCTTGGTGCCGTAGGCGATGGCCTGCTCGGAGTGGAAGGTGCCGTTCTTGCCGGTGAAGCCCTGGCAGATGACCTTGGTGTTGGCGTCGATCAGGATGGACATCGGTCAACTCAGCCCTTCTTCACCGCGGCGACGATCTTCTGCGCGGCGTCGTCCAGATCGTCCGCCGGGATCACGTTGAGGCCGGAGTTCCGGATGATCTCCTTGCCCTCTTCGACATTGGTGCCCTCGAGCCGCACGACGAGCGGCACTTCGAGGCCGACCGCCTTCACCGCCGCGATCACGCCGCGGGCGATGACGTCGCACTTCATGATCCCGCCGAAGATGTTGACGAGGATGCCCTTCACCTGCGGATCGGCGGTGATGATCTTGAAGGCCGCCGTGACCTTCTCCTCGGAGGCGCCGCCGCCGACGTCGAGAAAGTTCGCCGGCTCCTCGCCGTAGAGCTTGATGATGTCGAGCGTCGCCATCGCCAGGCCCGCGCCGTTGACCATGCAGCCGATGGTGCCGTCGAGCGCGATGTAGGCAAGGTCGTATTTCGAGGCCTCGATCTCCTTGGCGTCCTCTTCCGTTTCGTCGCGCAGCGCGACGATGTCCGGGTGGCGGTAGAGGGCGTTCGAGTCGAAGGAGATCTTGGCGTCGAGGCACTTGAGATGACCGTCGCCGGTGAGCACCAGCGGGTTGATCTCCAGCATGCTCATGTCCTTGGCCGTGAAGGCCGCGTAGAGCTTCTCCGTCAGCGCGCCCGCTTCCTTGGCCTGGGCGCCCGAGAGGCCGAGCGCCTTGGCGACGGCACGGCCGTGATGGGGCATGATGCCGGTGGCCGGATCGACCGAGAAGGTGACGATCTTCTCAGGGGTGTCGTGGGCGACCTGCTCGATGTCCATCCCGCCTTCGGTCGAAACGACGAAGGCGACGCGGCCGGTCTCGCGATCGACCAGCATCGACAGGTAGAACTCGGCGGCGATCGAGGCGCCTTCCTCGATGTAGAGGCGGTTGACCTGCTTGCCGGCCTCGCCGGTCTGCACCGTCACCAGCGTCGCCCCGAGCATCTCGCCCGCGAACTGCACCACCTCGTCCTTGGACTTGGTGACGCGCACGCCGCCCTTGGCGCCCGCGGGCGCGCCCTTGAAGGTGCCCTTGCCGCGCCCGCCCGCGTGGATCTGCGATTTCACCACCCAGACCGGGCCGCCGAGCGCGTCGGCCGCGGCGGCCGCCTCTTCCGGCTTGAAGATCGGCACGCCGCGGGAGACCGGCAGGCCGAACTCCTTCAGGACGGCTTTGGCCTGGTATTCGTGGATGTTCATCGAGACCTCGTCGAGCGGATAGAGCCTAGCCAATAGCGTAGAGTGGCAGTGGAGCGAAGGGCGTCGAAGCCGCCCGTTCGCCGTTCACCGCCCGCTCTTCGCGGCTTTTCACACGAGCTTCTCGTTGATGCCCTGGCAGGCCGCGATCAGGCCCTTCACGGAGTTGACCGACTTCTCGAACATCGCCTTCTCGGCCTCGTCGAAGGTCACTTCGAGGACGCGCTCGACGCCGTTCTCGCCGATCACCACCGGCACGCCGACATAGAGGCCGTCGATGCCGTACTGGCCCTCGAGATAGGCGGCGCAGGGCAGAACCCGCTTCTTGTCGCGCAGGTAGCTCTCGGCCATGGCGATGGCGGAGGCCGCCGGCGCGTAGAAGGCCGAGCCGGTCTTCAAGAGGTTGACGATCTCGCCGCCACCCTTGCGGGTGCGCTCGACCATGGCGTCGAGCTTCTCCTGGGTGGTCCAGCCGAGCTTGACCAGATCGGTCAGCGGCACGCCGGCCACCGTCGAGTAGCGGGTCAGCGGCACCATATCGTCGCCGTGGCCGCCGAGCACGAAGGCGGTGACGTCCTCGACCGAGACGCCGAACTCTTCCGCGAGGAAGTGGCGGAAGCGGGCGGAATCGAGCACGCCGGCCATGCCGACGACCTTGTTGGTCGGGAGCCCCGAGAACTTCTGCAGCGCCCACACCATCGCGTCGAGCGGGTTGGTGATGCAGATCACGAAGGCGTCGGGGGCGTGCTCCTTGATGCCGGCACCGACCGCTTCCATCACCTTCAGGTTGATGCCGATCAGGTCGTCGCGGCTCATGCCGGGCTTGCGCGGCACACCCGCCGTCACGATCACGACGTCGGCGCCGGCAATGGCCGAATAGTCGCTGGCGCCGGAATACTTGGCATCGAAGCCGTCGACCGGGGCGGATTCGGCGATGTCGAGCGCCTTGCCCTGCGGCACGCCGTCGACGATGTCGAACAGCACCACGTCACCGAGTTCCTTGAGGCCGGCGAGGTGGGCGAGCGTGCCACCGATCTGCCCGGCTCCGATGAGCGCGATCTTGCTGCGTGCCATGAGTGATCTAGCCTCCGGTCGGAATTCGCGACGGTTCGAAAAAAACGTGTCAGCGATGTCGCGGATGGTGCGCTGCGGCCGAACCTTCGCCGATCCATTCTGATGCGGGCGGTGTTTGGCGGAAAAGCCACAGGCCTTCAACCCGACGAAGGTCCGGGTCAGCGTGGCTGGATCGCGGCCGAAGACGCCTCCGCAGCAATGAGGCTTTTAGAAAAACTTTGAAATTCAGATGCTTGGCCTCCTTGATGGCGGCAAAGAACAGCCGGCAAGGGGTTGGTGACAGTATTTTCAGTCTGTCATTCCACGCTAATTCTGTCGCGCCGCGATGCAGCGGCAGCCTCATATTTCGTATTCAGAAAGTTCCTGTCCGCAGGGCCCGCTGAATCGATTGGATCACGGCCCCGAGACGGGCATCCAGCAGGTCGCGGGGCACGTCCGCATCGTGCTGGATCGCCACCGGATGGGTGAAGCGGTAGCTCGCGTCGAAGATGACCGCGATGGCCCGCTCGCGATCACGGGCGGCGAAGACGCCGGTGCCGATACCTTCCTCCACGACGCGCTCGACGAGGGCGCGCAGACGCACGCGGTGGCGGCGGGCAATCGGACGGGAGGCGACGGTGGCATCGAGATGCACGGCGAACAGGTTGGGCTCGCGGGTCAGCATCTCGCTCTGAGCGTTGGCGAGTGCGCTGATGAAGCGCTCGATCTTGTCGTCGGCGGGATCGGGCGCGTCGGCGATGCCGGCGAGTTCGGTTTCGAGGTCGCGCAACCAGCGCCCGGCGACAGCGTCGAGCAGGGCGTCCTTCGACGGGAAGTAGCGGTAGACATTGGCATGGGTCATGCCTGCCTCTGCGGCGACCGCCACCACCGTCACCCGTTTCGGCCCGAGCCGGGTCAGGTGTTCCGTGGCGATGGCCAGCAGCCGCGCATCCGTCGAGACTGGTGTAGGTCTGGCGCGGGCTGCGGGGCCGCTCAGGCGGGAGGGGCGGGAGGAGCCGGCGCGCGGATCAGAGTTCGGATCATTCGCCTCCCCCTCGCTGTCGGTCAGGGTGACGGGAAGGGAGAGAGATCCGTATGGCAACATGACTTTCCTGGCACTGAGACAACAAGCGTGGGGGCACTCGACGAGGCAAGCCTAGTCGAGAGCGGTGCCGTCCCACGCGCTCGCGTACGAGCCTTCCCGTCCACGCGACACTTTGCAACCCCTAACAGTCATGGTTTTTGTACTGATCCCGTTTGGACGGCAGGCGGGAAGAGACTGAAGGGGTTTCGACTCGGCGCCGACGGCGGTACCCGACGCTTCGCCGTATCCGCAAAACCGTCTATGACCGCCCGATGACCGCTCCCCTGCCGCCGGCGCCGCCGCTTGGCGAACCGATCGAAGCACGCCTGCGCCGTGGCCTCGGGGCCCGGTCGATCGTGCTCGTCGGTCTGATGGGGGCGGGCAAGAGCACCGTCGGCCGCCGCCTCGCCAGCCGCCTCGGCCTGATGTTCAAGGACGCCGACCACGAGATCGAAGCGGCGGCCAAGCTCACCATCGCCGACATCTTCGCCATCTACGGCGAGGCGAGCTTTCGCGAGGGGGAGGAGCGTGTGATCGCGCGCCTGCTGCGCGAGGGGCCGATGGTGCTGGCCACCGGCGGCGGCGCGTTCATGCGCGAGGCGACGCGGGCGCGAATCGCCGAGGGCGGCATCTCGGTCTGGCTCAAGGCGGATCTCGAGGTGCTGATGCGCCGCGTGCGCAAGCGCAACACCCGCCCTCTTCTCCAGACGGAGGATCCGGAAGCGACCATGCGTGCGCTGATGGAAGTGCGCCATCCCGTCTATGCCCAGGCCGATGTCACGGTCTTGTCTCGCGAAGTGTCCCATGACCGCGTGGTGGAAGACGTGATGGAAGCCCTCGACCTTCACATCAACCCATCCCGCGTGTCCCAATCGCAACATTTGACATATTCCATGAAGCAACCGTCAACGCGCGTGAACGTTCCTCTCTCGGGCGGGCGTGAATACGATATCCGCATCGGCCGCGGCCTGATCGATGCGGTGGGCGCGGAGGCGCGCGATCTCGGTGCGAGGGCCGCCGGCATCGTCACGGACGAAACGGTCGCCGGGCTCTACGGTGAGCGCGTGCGGTCGAGCCTTGAGGCCGCCGGCCTGCGCTGCGGGATCATCGCCGTGCCGCCGGGCGAAGCGTCCAAGAGTTACGCGGAATTCGCCCGCGTCAGCGACGGTTTGCTGGCTCATAAGATCGAGCGCGGCGACCTCGTGGTGGCGCTCGGTGGGGGGGTGGTCGGGGATCTCGCGGGCTTCGCGGCGGCCTCGCTGCGGCGCGGGGTCCGCTTCCTCCAAGTTCCGACGACCTTGCTCGCGCAGGTTGATTCGTCCGTCGGCGGAAAGACCGGGATCAACTCGCCGCTGGGAAAGAACCTGATCGGCGCCTTCCATCAGCCTCGGCTCGTTCTGGCCGATACCGCCACCCTCGACACCCTCTCCGAGCGCGAGATGCGGGCAGGCTACGCCGAGGTCGCCAAGTACGGCCTGATCGGCGACGCCGACTTCTTCGAATGGTGCGAGGCGAACTGGGCCGGCATCTTCTCCGGCGGGTCCGAGCGTGACGAGGCGGTGGCCGCCTGCTGCCGCGCCAAGGCCGGCGTGGTCACACGCGACGAGCGGGAGGACGGCGAGCGCGCTCTGCTCAATCTCGGCCACACCTTCGGCCACGCCCTGGAGCGGCTGACCGGCTACGACGCCACCCGCCTCGTCCACGGCGAGGGCGTCGCGATCGGGCTGGCGCTCGCCTTCCGCTTCTCGGCCCGGCTCGGCCTGTGCCCCGGCCAGGATGCGGGGCGCGTGGCCAACCATCTCGCGCTCGCCGGCCTGCCGACCCGCCTGAGCCAAGTGCCGGGCGGGGCCGGTGATCCCGACACGCTCCTCGACGCCATGGCCCAGGACAAGAAGGTCCGCGACGGTCAGCTCACCTTCATCCTCGCCCGCGGTATCGGCCAGAGCTTCATCGCGCCGGGGATCGAGGCGGGCGAAGTGCGGGCGTTCCTGGAGGAGGAATTGCGGGGCTGAGGCGTTAGACCCGCGCTTTCCCGGCCTCTGCCCGAAATCCAGCGCAGTCGCGTTCCCGCCCGAATGCGCCTATATGAGAGCCGTTCCAGCTTCCTAAGGTCTTGAGCCATGGCGACGGCGTCGTTCGACTCCGCCCCGGGCGCATCGCGCGCCCTCCCCGCAATCGAGAAGGCCCCCGAGGTCACCGCCCTCTCGACCCTGCCCGGCCGTAAGGCCTCCCTCGTCGGTCTCACCCGTGAGGGATTGAAGCAGGCGCTCATCGGCATCGGCGTGCCCGAGCGCGAGACGCGGATGCGGGTGAGCCAGGTCTGGCACTGGATCTACGTGCGCGGCGCGCGCGAGTTCTCCGAGATGACCAATGTCGGCAAGGGGCTGAAGGCGCAGCTTGCGGACCATTTCACCCTGGAGCGGCCGGAGGTCGTCACCGAGCAGGTCTCGCGCGATGGCACCCGCAAGTGGCTGCTGCGCATGGCGCCCACCGGCGCGCACGACCACAACCGCGGCGCCGAGATCGAGTGTGTCTACATTCCCGGCGACGACCGCGGCACGCTCTGCGTCTCGTCCCAGGTCGGCTGCACGCTGACCTGCTCGTTCTGCCACACCGGCACGCAGCGCCTCGTGCGCAACCTCTCCACCGCCGAGATCGTCTCGCAGCTCGTCGTCGCCCGCGACGCCCTCGGCGACTTCACCGGCCAGATGCCGGGCAAGGATGGCGGCGAGGCCGGGCGGCTCGTCACCAACATCGTGTTCATGGGCATGGGCGAGCCGCTCTACAATCTCGACGCGGTGATCGACGCCATCGCGGTGATGTCGGACCAGGAGGGCCTCGCCCTCTCGCGCCGCCGCATCACGGTCTCGACCTCCGGGGTGGTGCCGCAGATCGAGCGGCTGGGGCTTGAGGCCAACGCCATGCTGGCGATCTCGCTGCACGCCGTGCGCGACGACCTGCGCGACGAGCTGGTGCCGCTCAACCGCAAGTACCCGATCGCCCAGCTGCTCGACGCCTGCCGGACCTATCCGGGCCTCAGCAACGCCCGGCGCATCACCTTCGAGTACGTGATGCTGAAGGGCGTCAACGATTCGGACGCCGACGCCCGCGCCCTGGTGCGCCTGCTCAAGGGCATCCCGGCCAAGATCAACCTGATCCCGTTCAACCCCTGGCCCGGCTCGAAATACGAGTGCTCGGACTGGGAGCGGATCGAGCGCTTCTCCGAGATCGTCTTCACAGCCGGCTACGCCTCTCCGGTGCGCACCCCGCGCGGGCGTGACATCCTCGCGGCCTGCGGCCAGCTCAAGAGCGAGACCGAGAAGCTGCGGGCACGGGCCCGGATGATGCTCGAAGAGGGCATGGGCGCCGAGGCCGTCTACGCCGATCAGGTCGACTGATTTTTCGTGCTCCCTCCCCGCTCGCGCGGGGAGGGGCTGCGACCGCTCAGGCCGCGATCGGTGCGGCGACCGGCTCGGCGGCGCGCACGTCGGCATCGACGTGGCTCTCGAAGCGGGTGAAGTTCTCGCGGAACATCGTGACGAGGCGGGTGGCGGTCTCGGCGAAGGCCGCCTTGTTGGTCCAGGTCTCGACCGGCGAGAGCACCTGCGTCTCGACGCCGGGCACTTCGGCGGGCACCGAGAAGCCGAAATACGGATCGCGTCGGAACTCGGTCTGCGCCAGCGAGCCGTCGAGCGCCGCCGAGAGCAGCCGGCGGGTGACGCGGATCGGCATGCGCCGCCCGGTGCCGACGCCACCCCCGGTCCAGCCGGTGTTGACGAGCCAGCAATCCACGCCGTGCTCGGCCATCAACTGCCGCAGCAGGTTGCCGTAGACGCTCGGGTGGCGCGGCATGAACGGTGCGCCGAAGCAGGTCGAGAAGGTCGCCTCCGGCGCCGTCAGCCCGCGCTCGGTGCCCGCCACCTTGGCGGTGTAGCCCGAGAGGAAGTGGTACATCGCCTCGGCGCCCGTGAGCTTGGCGATCGGCGGCATCACGCCGAAGGCGTCGCAGGTCAGCATCACGATGTTCTTCGGATGGCCCGCCCGGCCGGTGGCGCTGGCATTGGCGATGAAGTCGAGCGGGTAGGCGCAGCGGGTGTTCTCGGTGAGCGAGGCGTCGTCGAAATCCGGCACGCGGGTGAGCGGATCGATGACGACGTTCTCCATCACCGTGCCGAAGCGCTCGGTGGTGGCATAGATCTCCGGCTCGGCGTTGCGCGAGAGCCGGATGGTCTTGGCGTAGCAGCCGCCCTCGAAGTTGAAGATGCCGTCCCGGCTCCAGCCGTGCTCGTCGTCGCCGATCAGTTGGCGCGAGGAATCGTTCGACAACGTGGTCTTGCCGGTGCCGGACAGGCCGAAGAACAGGGCCGAGTCGCCGGTCTCGTCGAGGCTGGCATTGGCCGAGCAGTGCATCGGCATCACGCCCGCGCCGGGGAGCACGTAGTTGAGGTAGGTGAAGACCGACTTCTTCATCTCGCCTGCATAGGCCGAGCCGCCGATCAGCACGATCTTCTGGCTGAAATCGATGGCGATCACGGTCTTGGAGCGGCAGCCGTGCCGGGCCGGGTCGGCTTGGAAGCTCGGCAGGTCGATGATCGTCAGCTCCGGCACGTACTGGCTGAGTTCGTCGCGCTCGGGGCGGATCAGCAGGTTGCGGATGAACAGGGAGTGCCACGCGAGTTCGGTGTAGACCCGCGCCCGCACCCGGTGGGCCGGGTCGGCACCGCCGTAGAGATCCTGGGCGAACAGCTCCTTGCCGCGGGCGTGCGCGCGGAAATCGTCGAGCAGCGTGGCGAATTGCTCGGGCGTAATCGAGCCGTTGTTGTCCCACCAGATCTCGTTCTCGGTGCTGGCATCGCGCACCACGTACTTGTCCTTGGGCGAGCGGCCGGTGTGGCTGCCGGTGGTGGCGACCAGCGCGCCGCCGCGGGCGAGCTGCCCCTCGCCGCGCCGCAAGGCTTCCTCATTGAGGCGGGGCGCTTCGAGGTTCCAATGCACGGCGGCGAGATCGGTCAGGCCGATGGCCTCCGGACCGTGGGCCGCGTTGAATTCACCGATGGTCTTCACGGGGTTTCTCTCCCTCACGGCCCCTGATCGCGCCGTCGCGCCGGTCTCGCCGACTGTTTCGCGTCTTCTGGCGAGGCGTCCGTGCGGTCGGTCAGGGCCGCCGCACGCAGGTTCTCCGCCCCGTCTGCTCAATGGATCGGTCTCCGGCGTGACCGTCAACTATTCCTTGGTATGGGCTCAAATAAAATTTACTCGCCGGCTTCTCAGGGGATGGTCGCGCCGTCGGCATCGGGAACGGGCAAAATCGCGGCAGAAGGCCTATGTGAGAGAGGGCGCCCGCCGTCCCTTCCCAGCCACAGCCGTATCGCCCGCATGCCCCAAGCCGTCGCCGGCCCCGAGATCGAGCGTCTGATCCAGCTTCTCGGGCGCATGCCAGGGCTGGGGCCCCGCTCCGCCCGCCGGGCCGCGCTCCAACTGATCAAGAAGCGCGAGACCCTGCTGGCGCCGCTCGCCGACGCGATGCGGATCGCGGCCGATCGCATCGTCGTGTGCCGTTCCTGCGGCAACGTCGATACCAGCGATCCCTGCACGATCTGCCGGGACGAAACGCGTGATCCCACCACCCTCGTGGTGGTGGAGGACGTGTCCGATCTCTGGGCGCTGGAGCGCTCCGGCGCGGTCAAGGCGCGCTATCACGTGCTCGGCGGCGTGCTCTCGGCGCTCGATGGCGTGCGGCCCGAGCATCTCACCATCGGCCGCCTCGTGGAGCGGGCGAGCGAACCGGGGGTGAAGGAGATCATCCTGGCGCTGAACGCCACGGTCGATGGCCAGACCACGGCCCACTACGTCACCGAATCGCTCAAGCCGCTCGGGCTGACGATCACCCGCCTTGCCCACGGCGTGCCGGTGGGCGGCGAGCTCGATTACCTCGACGAGGGCACGCTCACGGCGGCGATCCGCAGCCGCACGGCGTTCTGAGGGCGGTCGTTCCGTGCGGAGCGAGAACGAGGCCGCGCGGGACTAATCACCACGCTCAAGCCGCACGGCACGGCGAGAGGTCCGGACCAGGGTTCGAGGCCGCCTGCTCGGCGCTTCCGTTCGGAGCGATCCCGTAACGGCTTCTTAAATCGCACCATGACAAATCTGGTCGCGGACCGGCGCGGCTGTGCCGAAAGACAGTATTTTCCGCACGGATCGTCCCGGCTCGACCATGATGGATCTTCAAGCAGATCAGGGTCCTGGCCGTGGGACGAAGTTCCAAGGTCCGAGAAATCAAGATCCGAAAAATCAAGTTCCGAGACATCAAGCGCTGGGATCTGAAGTCCCGCGATTCCACGAGCGGCTGGCCACGCCCTTCGTAGTGCGGATGCTCCTCCTGAGCCTCGTGGCTGTCATGCTCAGCAAGGCGCTGCGCTACGCCGGGCTTCTTCCCGCTCAGGAACTCACGGATTTCGACGCCTTCTACGTCGCCGGCCGGATGGTGTGGCAGGGCGACATCGCCCAGGCCTACCATCTCCCGTCTCTGTTGGAGGCGCAGCAGGCTCTCACCGGCGAGCAGGCCTTCCTGCCCTGGACCTACCCCCCGCCCTTCAACCTCGTGGTGGCGGCGCTCGCACCCCTGCCGATCAGTCTCGCCTATCTCGTGTTCGCCGGCTCGACGCTCGCGGCCTACCTTCTCGTCCTGCGCCGGATCGCCGGGCCACACTTCGCGACCGTCGTCGTCGCGCTGGCGCCGGCCCTCTTCATCGCGGTGGCCGGCGGCCAGAACGGCTTTCTCACCGGTACGCTGATCGGGCTGACGGCCCTCGGTCTCCTCGGCGGACGGGCGCTGGCCGGGTTGCCGCTCGGCCTGATGGTGATCAAGCCGCATCTCGCCGTCGGGCTCGCGGTCTGCGCCCTCGTTCTGCGCCGCTGGCGATGCCTCGGGTTCGCTGCCGTGACGGCCGCGCTCGCGCTCGCGCTCTCCACCTTCGTGCTCGGCCCGGCGATCTGGCCAGCCTTCCTCGGTGGCGTGGAGGAGGCCAAGGCGTTCCTGGCCGCGGGCGCCTACCCGCTCTTTCGGATGATCTCGGTCTACGCGTGGCTGCGCAGCCTCGATCTGCCGGCCGCCCTCGCGCTGGCGGCCCAGATGGCGACCGCCGCTTCGGTCCTCGGCCTGATCCCGCTTGCCCTTTGGAAAGGGATGCCGCGACGGCAGGTCGTCGGCCTTGCCGCACTGGTGAGCCTGTTCGTCAGCCCCTACGCCTACGACTACGACCTGCCGCTCTACGGCATCGCCCTCGCCCTTCTGCTGCCCGACCTCCTCCGGCAGGCGCGCCGAGGGGAGGAGCTTGCCCTGTTCGGGCTCGGCTGGATCGTGGGTGGCTACGGCATCATGGCGACCCCGCTGCACGGGGCCCTGAGCGGAACGGCCCTGGTGTTGCCCGTCGGGATCTCGCTCTCGGCCCCGCCCTTCCTCCTCCTTCTCGCATTGGTCTGGCGCATCCTCCGCCGGACGCAGGCGGTGCCGGGTTCGACGCAGGTCAAGGCCGCGACGGTCCGCATGGCTCACGCCTGAGCGCCGTTATGCCCGCAAACCTTGCCCTCGCCGATGGCGGCCCGGAGGCGCGGAGCCTGCGGACGATCTCTGGCTGGGGCCGGTATCCCCGCGCGGCCAGCGAGATCCTGGTGGCGGATGCGCCCGAAACCCTGCCCACGCTCCTGCGCGGCCGGCGGGGCGTAATCGCCCGCGGCGCCGGGCGCGCCTACGGCGATGCCGCCGTCGGCCAGCGCATCACGTGCCTGACCGGCGCCCTCGACCGGATCCGCGGCTTCGACCCCGCCACGGGGCGGCTGCGGGCCGAGGCCGGCGTGATGCTGGCCGACATCGTTCGCACTTTCCTGCCGCGGGGCTTCTTCCCGCCGGTCGTGCCCGGCACGCAGTTCGTGACGCTGGGCGGGATGATCGCCTCCGACGTCCACGGCAAGAACCACCACCGCGAGGGCGGCTTCGGCGCCCATGTCGAGGCCCTGACGCTGCTGACGCCCGACGGCGTCCCGCGCGTCTGCTCGCGCGACCAGAACCCCGATCTCTTCGCCATGACGCTCGGCGGGATGGGGCTGACCGGCACGATCCTCGATGCCACCTTCCGGCTGCGGCCGGTCGAGAGCGGCTGGATCTGCCAGCAGACCCGCGTCGCCGCCGACCTTCCGGCGATGCTGCGGGCGCTGGATGAGGATGACGCGGCGACCTATTCCGTCGCCTGGATCGACTGCCTCGCCCGCGGGGCCGCTCTCGGGCGCGGCCTCGTCTATCGCGGCGAGCATGCCGGGCGCGAAGCCTGCCTCGCCGCCGGGTGCGACCCATTCCCCATCCCGACCCGTAGCCGGCTCACGGTGCCGCCTGGACTGCCGGGCTGGACCCTGAATCGCGCCTCCGTCACGGCCTTCAACGCGCTCTACTTTCGCCGAGGGAGGGCGGCGCCTGCCTCGGGTCTCGTGCCGTGGCAGAGCTATTTCTTCCCCCTCGACGGGCTGGCGTCCTGGAACCGCCTCTACGGCGCCCGCGGCTTCGTGCAGCACCAATGCGTCGTGCCCCGGCGGGGCGCCGAGTCCGTCCTGGCCAGAATTCTCGATCGGGTCGCCCACCTCGGCACCGCCTCGCCGCTGGCAGTGCTCAAGCGGCTCGGCCCCGGCGGGCACGGGTTGTCCTTCCCGATGGAGGGCTACACGCTGGCCCTCGACCTGCCGGCGAATGCTGCGACCTTCGCCCTGCTCGCCGCGCTCGACCGGAGCGTCGTTGCGGCCGGCGGACGGCTCTACCTCGCCAAGGATGCCCGCCAGAGCCGGGACACCTTCGAGGCGGGCTATCCCGCCCTGCCCGCCTTCCGAGACCTCCGGCGCCGGCTCGGCGCCGACGGGGTGCTCGCCTCCCGCCTCTCCGCGCGCCTGGGATTGTGATGGCCGGAACCCTGCTCCTCGTCGGGGCCACCTCCGATATCGGCCACGCCGTGGCCGCGCGCTACGCCGAGGCCGGCTGGCGCATCCTGCTGGCGGCGCGCGACCCCGAGCGGGCGCAACGCAGCGCCGACGACCTCCAAGCGCGCCACCGGGCCGAGGTCACGCTGCTGCGCCTCGATATTCTGGAGAGCGAGAGCTTCGCCGCGTGGCTCGACGGGCTGCCGGTCTTGCCCGACACCGTGATCTGCGCTGTGGGCGAACTCGGCGACCAGGGCCGAGCCGAGAGCGATCCCGCCCATGCCGAGCGGGTGATGCGGACGAATTTTCTGGGACCGTCCCTGCTGCTCGGCCTCCTCGCCGAGCGCTTCGCCGCGCGGGGCAGCGGCGCCATCGTCGGCATCAGCTCGGTCGCCGGCGACCGCGGGCGCGGCTCGAACTACGTCTACGGCGCCGGCAAGGCCGGCTTCACCGCCTTTCTCTCCGGCCTGCGCAACCGTCTAGCCAAGAGCGGGGTCCGGGTGGTGACGGTGAAACCCGGCTTCGTGCGCACCCGGATGACCCGAAACTTGCGTCTGCCGCCGCTCCTGACCGCCGAGCCGGTCGAGGTCGGGCGGGCGGTCTATGCCGCCGCGGAAGGGCGCGGGGGCGACGTGATCTATGTGCGCAAGGTCTGGCGCCTCGTCATGGCGGTGATTGGTGCGATCCCCGAGCCCGTGTTCAAGCGCCTGAGTCTGTGACCGCGAAAGACCCCTCCCGTCGGCATTTGACCGCCCCCCCGCCGCCGCCTATCTCCGGGTCAGAGAGCGCGTTTTCGCGCGCGTTCGAAACGCCCTTGCCCCTCCCGGCCCGGAAGCCATGACTGTCCGCCCCCTCGTCATCCTGCCCGACGCGCAGCTGCGCCGCATCTCCGAGCCGGTGAGCGCGATCACCGACGAGATCCGCACGCTCGCCCGCGACATGATCGAGACGATGTACGACGCCCCCGGCGTCGGCCTCGCCGCGATCCAGATCGGGGTGGCCAAGCGCGTCGTCACCATCGACACCTCGAAGGACGAGAACGCGAAGAACCCGACCGTCTACCTCAACCCGGAGATCGTCTGGTCGTCCGAGGAGAAGCGCATCTACGACGAGGGCTGCCTGTCGATCCCCGAATTCTACGGCGAGGTCGAGCGGCCGGACCGGGTCCGGGTGCGCTACATGACCCTCGACGGCGAAACCGTGGAGCAGGAGGCCGACGGCCTGCTCGCCACCTGCCTCCAGCACGAGATCGACCATCTCAACGGTGTGCTGTTCATCGATCACCTGTCGAAGCTCAAGCGCGACCGGGTGATGAAGAAGTTCACCAAGGCCGCCAAGCGCGACGCCGCCTGAACGGACCCGATGCGCATCGTCTTCATGGGAACGCCGGATTTCGCCGTCCCCACCCTGGACCGTCTCCACGCCGACGGCCACACCATCGCCGCCGTCTACACCCGCGCGCCCGCCAAGGCCGGCCGCGGCATGGCGCTGAAGCCCTCTCCCGTCCATGCCCGTGCCGATGCCCTGGGCCTGCCGGTGCTGACGCCGGCGACCCTGAAGAGCGAGGCGGCGGCGGACGACTTCGCCGGGCATGGGGCAGACGTGGCGGTCGTCGTCGCCTACGGCCTGCTGCTGCCTCAAAGAATCCTCGACCTGCCGCGCCACGGCTGCCTCAACCTGCATGGCTCGCTGCTGCCGCGCTGGCGCGGGGCCGCGCCGATCCAGCGGGCGGTGATGGCGGGCGACGCGATGAGCGGCGTCGGCGTGATGCGGATGGAGGCTGGGCTCGATACCGGCCCCGTGGCGATGGAAGAGCGCATCACGATCACCGAGGGCATGACGGCCGGCGAGTTGCACGACGCCTTGATGCCGCTCGGCGCCGACCTGATGGGGCGGGCGATCCGGACGCTGGAGCGGGGCGGCCTCACCTTCGTGCAGCAAGCCGAAGAGGGCGTCGTCTACGCCCACAAGATCACCAACGAAGAGGCGCGGATCGACTGGTCGCGGCCGGCCGAGGAGGTCGCGCGCCACATCAACGGGCTGTCGCCGTTTCCCGGCGCCTATTTCGAGGCCGATCTCGGTAAGGGGGCGGAGCGGGTGAAGGTGCTTCGGGCGTTGCCCGCGGACGGGTCCGGCGCGCCGGGCACGCTGCTCGACGCCGCCTGCACGGTGGCCTGCGGCACCGGCGCGGTGCGGCTCATCGAACTGCGCCGGGCCGGCAAGGGCGGCGTCGCGAGCGGCGAGGAGTTTTTGCGCGGGGCGCGGCTGGCGGCGGGAGCCTCCTTCGCGTGAGCGCGCCCGTCTGATGCCCCGCTACAAGCTTGTCATCGAGTATGACGGCGGACCGTTCTGCGGCTGGCAGCGTCAGGCCGACGACCCGACCGTGCAGGCGGCGATCGAGATCGCCGTGACGCGGTTCTCCGGCGAGGCCGCGCGGCTGACCTGCGCCGGCCGCACCGATGCGGGGGTCCACGCCATCCATCAGGTGGCGCATCTCGATCTCGCCAAGGACTGGCGCACCGACACCGTGCGCGACGCGCTCAACGCGCACTTACGCCCGCAGCCGGTCGCCATCCTCTCCGCCGAATTGGTGACGGAGGCCTTCGACGCGCGGCACTCGGCGATCCGGCGGCACTACCGCTACCGCATCCTCAACCGGCGCAGCCCCGCCGCGCTGACCCGCGCCCATGTCTGGCATGTGCCCTGGCCGCTCGATGCCGGGCTGATGCACGCGGCCGCCCAGCGCCTGCTCGGCCGCCACGACTTTTCGGCGTTTCGCGCCGCGGAGTGCCAGGCGAACTCGCCCGTCCGCACCCTCGAACAGCTCGACGTGACGCGCGAGCGGATGGGCCTGTTCGAGGAAATCGTGATCGCGACCTCGGCCCGCTCCTTCCTGCACCATCAGGTGCGCGCCATGGCCGGCACGCTGATGCTCGCCGGCTGCCGCCGCCTCTCCGCCGACGACGTGGCGGAGATTCTGGCCACCAAGGCCAAGCACCGCTGCGGGCCGCTGGCCCCGGCCTGCGGGCTGACCTTCGTCGGCGTCGATTACGACGAGAGATAACGCTCCAGCACCCGCCCGTAGATCGCGGTGAGCCGGTCGAGATCCGCCACCGCCACCCGCTCGTCGGTCTCGTGCATGGTCCGCCCGACCAGGCCGAACTCGATCACCGGGCAGGCATCCTTGATGAAGCGCGCATCCGAGGTGCCGCCCGTCGTGGAGAGGGCCGGGCGCCGTCCGGTCTCGGCTGCAATCGCATCCGCCACGAGATCGACGAAGGCGTCGGGCTGGGTCAGGAAGGCCGGCGAGTTCGAGGGCTGAAGGTCGAGGCTGAAGCGCACGGCGTTGCCGGCCGCCGCCTCCAGGCGCTTCCGAATTTCGGCGCCGAGCGTCTCGGCGGTCCAGTCGTCGTTGAAGCGCACGTTGAAGACGGCCTTGGCCGAGGCCGGGATCACGTTGGTGGCGGGGTTGCCGACGTCGATCGTCGTGAATTCGAGGTTCGAGGCGTCGAAATGCGCGGTGCCATCGTCGAGCGGTTCGGCGATCAGCGCGGAGGCGAGGCGCAGCAGGCCCGGAATCGGGTTCTCGGCCCGGTGCGGATAGGCGACGTGGCCCTGGCGCCCCTGCACGGTGAGGCGCCCCGTGAGCGAGCCGCGCCGGCCGATCTTGATCATCTCGCCCAGCGTATCGGGGTTTGTCGGCTCGCCGAGCAGGCAATGGTCGAAGCGCTCGCCCCTCCCCTTCGCCCATTCGAGCAGCTTGACGGTGCCGTTGACCGCCGGCCCCTCCTCGTCCCCGGTGATGAGGAAGACGATAGAGCCGCCGAATTCCGGCCCTCGCGCGTCGAGGAAGTCCAGCGTCGCGGCGAGCATGCAGGCGATGCCGCCCTTCATGTCCACAGCGCCGCGGCCGTAGAGGAAGCCCTCAGATACCTCGCCGGAGAAGGGTCCATGGGTCCAAGAGGCCGTCTCGCCCGGCGGCACCACATCGGTATGGCCGGCGAAGACGAGGACCGGACCCGTCGTCCCGATGCGGGCGTAGAGGTTCTCGATGTCCGGCGTGCCGGGCTCGGAGAAAACCGGGCGCTCGACGGAGAAGCCCGCGCGCGCGAGGGCGTCCGCCAGGAACGACAGCGCGCCCCCCTCCTCAGGGGTGACGGAGGGGCAGCGGATCAGTGCCTGGGCGAGGGCGAGAGGGGAATGGTCGGACAAGGGCGGTCCTGGTGTCTCGCTGCTCCCACCCTGTCCCTCGTCTGAGGTGCCCGCGTCAGCAGGCCTCGAAGGGGCGTCCAGTTCCCGCGCGATCCCTGGAGGATCCTTCGAGGCCTCCGCTCCGCTCCGGCACCTCAGGATGAGGAATTCGGGTGGGAAACAGTGCTCTTCGTTGGTGAGCCAAGCCGTATCACGCGCCCGTCGTCCGCGCAGCAAGCCCTGACCCGCTTCCGCTGCCCGCCCGAGGCGCTTACATGGCCGGCATGGCCCTCACCTCCGAAGAGATCGAACGCTACGCCCGCCACCTCGTCCTGCGCGAGGTGGGCGGCCCGGGGCAGGCCCGGCTGAAGGCCGGGCGCGTGCTCGTCATCGGCGCCGGCGGGCTCGGCGCGCCGCTGATCCAGTATCTCGCCGCCGCCGGCATCGGCACGATCGGCATCGTCGATGACGACATCGTCTCGCTGTCGAACCTGCAGCGGCAGGTCATCCACGGCACGCCGGATGTCGGCCGCCCGAAGGTCGAGAGCGCGGTCGACGCCGTCGCCCGCCTCAACCCGCATGTGCGCGTCGAGACCCACGCTTGCCGCCTGACGCCGGAGAACGCGCCGGCCCTGCTCGAAGGCTACGATCTCGTCGCCGACGGCTCCGACAATTTCTCGACGCGCTATGCCGTCTCGGATGCGTGCTTTGCCGGCAAAAAACCGTTGGTGACGGCGGCGCTCGGCGCCTTCGACGGCTCGCTCACCACGATCCGCGCCCACGAGACCGGACCGGGAGGCGAGCCGAACCCGACCTATCGCTGCCTGTTCCCGAGCCCGCCGCCGCCGGGCAGCGTCGCGCCCTGCGCCGAGGCCGGTGTGCTCGGCGCACTTGCCGGCGTAATGGGCTCGCTGATGGCGATGGAGGTGATCCGGGCGCTCGCCGGCTTCGGCGAGCCCCTGGTCGGGCGCCTGCTGATGGTCGATGCCCGTTCGATGCGCTTCGAGACGCTCCACTACGCCTGGGACCCGGACAACCCGTTGAACGGGGTCAGGACAGGCCGGGCAGACGCACCGGGGCCGGCTTCGCCTCAAGGGCGTTGAGGCAGCACTTCTTGTACTTCTTGCCCGAGCCGCAGGGGCAGGGATCGTTGCGCCCGACATCCTTGAACGGGTTCGTGACCGGCTGGCCGTAGGATTCCGCGGTCCAGCCGAGGGTCGTCACCGGATCGTCGAGATAGGTGTAGTGGCGCGCGTCGAAGGCGCTGAGATCCGGCGGTTCGGCGCTGGCCTGCCGTAATGCCTTGCGGAACCACGGCAGGTCGCTGAACTCGTCGGTGATGCGCCCGTCGCGGCGGGCCGCCTCCACCCGCGGGGCGAGTGCGGTGAGTCCGAGATAGGCGATCGTCTCTTCCCAGGCCGTCCAGGCCGGTCCCCCCTCGACCGCCGCGCGCGCCTCGTCGAAGCGCACCAGCAGGGTTTCCGCCTCTCTCAGCGGAATCCGACCCTGCCGCGTCAGGAAGCCCAACGCGCTGAAGGCCGACCCGCGGACGAAGTCGTCGGCGGTGCTGTCGAGGATCAGCCGAGCGAGCAAGTCGGTGTCGCCGTCGAAAGTCGAGGCGATCACCGGCGCCAGGGCCTCGGTGATGCCGTCGCCGAGAAGTCCTTCCACCGCCTCTCCGTCCTGATGCAGCAGGCGCATCAGGGGCGGGAAGACGCGGGTATCGCGGGCCGCGGCCAGGGCATGCAGGCCCCAGAACAGGAGGTTGACCTCCTCGTCCTCGATCGCTTCGGCATCCTCCGCCGCCCGCTCCAGCAGGGCGAGCACCGGCTCGGCGACCGCCTCGGGATTCTGCACGGCTCGCTTCAGCGCCTCGGCCGGAAGATGGTTCGCCTCCGTGAGAACCGCGACGAGATCCGCATCCATGGCCCTGCCTCCCTCGATCACGAACGAAGCGTCGCTCCGGTCTTCTTGCCTACCTCGGCGACGATCTTGGCGCTCACCGCCTCGATCTCCGCATCAGTCAGCGTGCGCTCGGAGGGCTGCAGCCGTACCGCGACCGCGACCGACTTCGATCCTTCGGGGACGCCGGCGCCCTCGTAGAGATCGAACACCTCGATGCCGGTGATGAGTTTGCGCTCGGCCCCCTGCGCCGCCTTCAGGATGTCGGCCGCCGCGACGTCGCGCGGGACGACGAAGGCGAAGTCGCGGGAGATCGCCTGGAGGTCGGGGAGCGCCAGCGCCGGTTTGGCCTTGGTCGGCCGGTGGCGCGGCAGCGGCAGGGCATCGAGGGTGATCTCGAAGGCCACCAGCGTGCCCTTGAGGTCCATCGCCTTCAGGAGCCGCGGGTGCAGCTCGCCGAAGTGGCCGACCACGTTCTTCGGCCCGAATTGGAGCGTGCCCGAGCGGCCGGGATGCAGCCAGTCGGGGCCGCCGGCCACGATCTGGAGACCGCCGGTTGGCACGCCGAGGGCCGCGAGCAGCGCCAGCGCGTCGGCCTTGGCCTCGAACGCATCGACGGTCTCCGCCGCGCCGCTCCAGTGGCGCCCGGCGCCGGCGTGCCGCGCCGTGCCGCGGCGCAGGCCGGTGGCGCGCAGGGACTGACCCTCCGGCTCGTCGCTGGCGAAGCACTGGCCGACTTCGAACAGGGCGGTGTCGGGGAAGCCGCGGTCGGCGTTGCGCTGGGCGGCCCGCAACAGGCCGGGCACGAGGCTCGGGCGCATGTCGGAGAGGTCGGCGGCGATCGGGTTGGCGAGCGCCAGATCGGCCTTGCCGCCGCCGAACAGGCGCGCGTCCTCGTGCGGGATGAAGGAATAGGTCACCGCCTCCAGCATGCCGCGGCTCGCCAGCGCCCGCTTGGCGAGGCGCCCGCGCCGCTGCAGCACGGTGAGCATCGGCTCGACCGCCACCGTCTCGATCCGCGGCAGCGGCTTCGGCTCGATCCGGTCGAGGCCGGCAATGCGCACGATCTCCTCGACGAGGTCGGCCTTGCCCTCCACGTCCGGCCGCCAGGACGGCGGCAGCACCTTCACCCGGTCTCCCGAGCCGGAGATGTGGAAGCCGAGGGATTCCAGCGTCACCTTCATCTCGGCCCGCGACAGCTCGATGCCGGCGAGCCGCCGCACCTCGGTCCAGGGGAAGTCGATGACGCGGTCGAGATCCGGGATCTCGCCGGCGATGGTGGCCTCGCTCGGGCTGCCGCCGCAGAGATCGATCACGAGGCGGGTGGCGAGGTCGAGGCCCAGCAGGGCGAAGGCCGGATCGACGCCGCGCTCGAAGCGGTAGCGCGCGTCCGTGATGATACCGAGACGTCGCCCGGTGCGGGCGATGTTGCGCGGATCCCAAAGGGCCGACTCGATCAGCACGTCGGTGGTGGTCTCATCGCAGCCCGAGGCCTGACCCCCCATGATGCCGCCGATCGACTCGACGCCGTTCCCGTCGGCGATCACCACGGTGTCGGAGTCGAGCCGGTAGGTCTTGCCGTCGAGCGCCACGAGGCTCTCGCCGTCTTCCGCGAGGCGCACGGTGAGGCCGGCCGCGACCTTCCCCGCATCGAAGACGTGCAGCGGCCGGCCGCGGTCGAAGGTCATGTAGTTGGTGATGTCGACGAGCGCGTTGATCGGGCGCAGGCCGATTGCCCGCAGGCGCTTCTGCATCCACTCGGGCGAGGGACCGTTCTTCACGCCGCGCACGAGGCGGAGGGCGAAGAGCGGGCAGAGCCCCCGGTCGTGCGCGTCGAAGCGCAGCGTGACCGGGGTCGGGCAGGCGCCCTCGCCGCGGACCGGCGGCATCGGCTCGCGCTTGAGGGTGCCGATGCCGGTGGCGGCGAGATCGCGGGCGATACCGTGGATCGAGGCGCAGTCCGAGCGGTTCGGCGTCAGGTTGATCTCGATCACCGGATCGTCGAGCCCGGCCCAGAGAGCGTAAGGCGTGCCGACCGGCGCATCCTGAGGCAGGTCGAGGATGCCGTCGTGATCCTCGCTCAAGCCCAGCTCCGCGCCGGAGCAGAGCATGCCGCGGCTCTCGACGCCGCGGATCGTGCCGACGGACAGGGTGATGTTCTTGCCCGGCACGTAGGTGCCCGGAGGCGCGAAGACCGAGAGCATGCCGCTGCGCGCGTTCGGCGCGCCGCACACGACCTGGAGCGGCTGCCCGTCGCCGGCATCGACTTGGCAGACCCGCAGGCGGTCGGCGTTGGGGTGCTGCTCGGCCGAGATGACGCGCGCGATCACGTAGGGGCGAAGCGCGGCGGCCTTGTCCTCGATGCCTTCGACTTCGAGGCCGATCCGCGTCAGCGTCTCCGCGATCGCGTCGAGGGAGGCCTCGGTGTCGAGGTGGTCCTTGAGCCAGGAGAGGGTGAATTTCATCTCAGAACATCCTCGCGGCCGCCGGAGCGGGCCGGGCCGGGATCGAAAGTCGGGGCGGCAGGGCTCAAGCGGTCAAGCCGCCGACCAGGCTCGGCACGTCGATCGGCCGGAAGCCGTAATGCTCCAGCCAGCGCACATCCGCCTCGAAGAAGGGGCGCAGATCCGGCATGCCGTATTTGAGCATGGCGAGGCGGTCGATGCCCATGCCGAAGGCGAAGCCCTGGACCTGATCCGGGTCGAGCCCGCCGCTGCGCAGGACGTTGGGGTGGACCATGCCGCAGCCGAGGATTTCCAGCCAGTCGGTGCCCTCGCCGAAGCGCAACTCGCCGCCTTTGCGCGAGCACTGGATATCGACCTCGGCCGACGGCTCGGTGAAGGGGAAGAACGAGGGGCGGAAGCGCATCGTCACCGCCTCGACCTCGAAGAAGGCGCGGCAGAACGATTCGAGCACCCATTTCAGGTTGGCGATGTTGGCCGAGCGGTCGATGACGAGTCCCTCGACCTGATGGAACATCGGGGTGTGGGTCTGGTCGGAATCGTGCCGGTAGGTGCGGCCGGGCATGATCACCCGGATCGGCGGCTGCTTGGCCCGCATGGTGCGCACCTGCACCGGCGAGGTGTGGGTGCGCAGGAGCTTGCGCCGGCCGAGATGATCCGGCGCCAGGAAGAACGTGTCGTGCATTTCCCGCGCCGGGTGTCCCTCGGGGAAGTTCAGCGCAGTGAAGTTCAACTCGTCCGTCTCGATGTCCGGCCCTTCCGCCACCGAGAAACCGAGATCGGCGAAGATCGCGGTGATCTCCTCGATCACTTGGCTGATCGGGTGGATGCGGCCGCGGATTTCGGGCGCCTCCCGAAGCGGCAGCGTCACGTCGATGCGCTCGGCGGCGAGCCGCGCGTCGAGGGCGGCGTTCGCCAGCGCCTCGCGCTTCTGAGCAATCGCGCCCTGCACCCGGTCACGCAGGCCGTTGATGAGGGGGCCGCGCTCACGCCTCTCGTCGGGCGTCATCGTGCCGAGCGTCTTCAGCAGCTCGGAGACGCTGCCCTTCTTGCCGAGCGCAGCCACGCGCAGGGCCTCCAGGCCGGCCTCGTCCCCTGCCTGCTCGATCTGCCCGAGAAGATCGCGTTCGAGAGCGTCGAGATCCATCACCGCTGTCCTTGGCCAGTCGTCCGGGGCTGCCTTCGCGCGTCGTCCGCATTCCTGCAAGCGCGCGACCGAGGCGGGCCGGGGCCGCCGGGCAAACACGCCCCGGCCCAAATGAAGAAGGCGCGGCGCTTGCCGCGCCGCGCCTTGTCAAAGCTTCGATCGTTCCGCCGCTCGGCGGAGCGCGATCAGGCGGCCTTCGGCAGGGCCGACTTCGCCTTCTCGACCACGGCCGCAAAAGCGGCCGGCTCGTGGATGGCGAGCTCGGAGAGAGCCTTGCGGTCCACCTGGATGCCGGACTTGGCCAGGGCATCGATGAAGCGGGAATAGGTCAGGCCGTGCTCGCGCACCGCCGCGTTGAGCCGCTGGATCCAGAGAGCGCGGAAGGTGCGCTTCTTGTTCTTGCGGTCGCGGTAGGCGTATTGCAGACCCTTCTCCACCGCCTGCTTGGCGATGCGGATCGTATTCTTGCGCCGGCCGTAATAGCCCTTGGCGGCCTTCAGAACCTTCTTGTGCTTCGCGTGACTGGTCACGCCACGCTTGACGCGGGCCATGGGAAATCTCCTGGAACGTTAAGACAAAACAGATCGCGGGGGTGGAAGAACTTACCGCTGGTTCGGCAGGAAGTACTTCTTCACGTTGGCGGCATCGCCCTCGAACAGGGTCGTGGTGCCGCGCAGGTTGCGGATCTGCTTGTTGGTCCGCTTGATCATCCCGTGGCGCTTGCCGGCCTGGGCGTAGACCACCTTACCGGTGCCGGTAACCTTGAAGCGCTTCTTGGCGCCCGACTTCGTCTTCAGCTTGGGCATTTGGCTCTCCTGAAACGCGACAGCGATCCGACCGGCGGCCGGCACTTCGCGCTTGAATGCTGCTGGAGCAACGGGAACCGCCACGGCAGCCCTGATCGGCCGGGCGGTTCAACGCGGGCGGCTTATGGCAGAAACTTTTTGCGGATTCAATCGACCTGCTCCGGACCGCCGCTTCTCCGGGGGATCCCCGGGAGCGCTCCGATCAGGCGAGGCATGCCCGTTGCATCATGTTCGCTGTCAAGACCTGAGAGCGTGGAGGCCGGCGGTGGCGGCGACAGATGTGGAGAACCGGTATTGCGTGGGGTTGCAAAGATTGCCGCTCGCCCCAGTCGCCGGGCGGAACCATAAACCTTGGCTGTCTGTTTCGTTCATGTCCTGCTCAGGCCGCGTCCCCCATTAGTTTGCCCAACATCCCTATTTCCTGTCACAGGAGACGTCTTCGTGCGCATTGCCCAGGTTGCCCCGCTCGCGGAAGCCGTGCCGCCGAAGTTCTATGGCGGCACCGAGCGTGTCGTTTCGTGGATCACGGAAGAACTCGTCCGCCAGGGTCACGACGTGACCCTGTTCGCGAGCGGTGATTCCCAGACTTCGGCGAAGCTCGCCGCTTGCCATCCGGAGGGCCTGCGCCTTCTCGGCTACCGCGATCACACCGCGGGCCACCTCGCCATGCTGCACCACGTCCATCGCCGGGCGCACGAGTTCGATGTGATCCACTTCCACATCGATCTGCTGCAGTATCCGATGTTCGAGGATCTGTATCACAAGTGCCTGACGACCATGCACGGTCGCCTGGACGTGCCGGACTTCATGCCGGTCTACAACACGTTCACCGGCATGCCGCTGGTCTCGATCTCGGACAACCAGCGCGAGCCGATGCCGGAGAGCTCCAACTGGCTGGCCACGATCCATCACGGCCTGCCGAAGGAGAACTGCCCCTACTATCCGGAGGCCAAGGGCGGCTACCTCGCCTTTCTCGGCCGCATCTCGCCCGAGAAGCGGCCCGACCGCGCGATCGAGATGGCAATCCGCTCGGGCATCCCGCTGAAGATCGCCGCCAAGGTCGACAAGGCCGACCAGGAATACTGGGACGAGACGATCGAGCCGATGATCCACCATCCGCTGGTGGAGTATATCGGTGAGATCAACGAGGAGCAGAAGAAGGACTTCCTTGGCAACGCCCTGGCCCTCGCCTTCCCGATCGACTGGCCGGAGCCCTTCGGCCTCGTGATGATCGAGGCGATGTCGGCGGGTACGCCGGTGATCGCCTTCGGCAACGGCTCGGTGCCGGAAGTGATCAAGGACGGCGTCAGCGGCTACATCGTCAATTCGATGGACGAGGCGGTCGAGGCCTGCCGCAAGGTGCGTGATCTGCCGCGCGCCGGCGTCCGTGCCCATTTCGACAGCCGCTTCACGGCCGAAGTGATGGTGCGCAAATACGTCTCGGCCTACGAGCAGCTCCTGGCCGGCCAGGGAAACGTGATCAAGATGCCCGCCGCCGGCGCCTTCTCGCCTCAGTACGGTGAGCTGAACGGCACCGCCCACGGCCCGATCCACGTCGCCGCGATGCCGGCCTGAGCGGCACGACAAACTCTCGTCCGGCCCCTCGTCGGGGCCGGGAGAGCGCCTAACTGAACGGGTCCGACGGGGCCGCCGGTCGCTGCGAGGCACCCGGCGGCCTTCGTTTTGCGAGGGCGACCTCGCATCCATCGGATCAACGGCAAAAAGGCGCTTCGCATGGCGGCACAGGACGACGCAGCCCATCTCCACGCCGAAGGCTCCGAGGAGCGGACGGCCTCGAAATTCGGCCTGCTCGACGCCGACGAGAACCTGCCACAGTACCATATCGAGGCGCAGGCCTCCCTGGTGGACCGCCCGCTTCGCGCCCTCAAATACGGCGAGGCCTTCGCCGTTCTCGACAGCTACGGCGATATCGGCTGGACGCCGGGGCCGGAGGGCCTCTACTTCCAGGACACGCGCTACCTCTCGCGCCTCGCGCTGACGATCGAGGACGAGCGGCCGATGATGCTGTCCTCGGCGATCCAGGACGACAACGGGGCGCTCAGCGTCGACCTCACCACCCCCGACATCCGGCTGGACGCGGGCGACGAGACCTCGATCCCCCGCGAGCTGATCGCCATCGAGCGCACCAAGTTCCTGTTCAAGGGCGCCTGCTACGACCGTATCGGCCTGCGCAACTACGACACCCGCCGCCGGCACCTGCGCATCGGCGTCACGTTCGACGCCGATTATCGCGACCTGTTCGAGGTGCGCGGCTCCGACCGGATGAACCGCGGCAAGCGCACGGTCGAGCGCCGCAGCGAAACCGAGGTGCAGTTCCGCTACGCCGGTCTCGACGAGATCGTGCGCACCACCTCGGTGCATTTCGGGCCGAAGCCACGGACGCTGGAGCCGGGCAAGGCCGAGTTCGTGGTCGAGCTGGAGCCCGGCGCCAACACCTCGCTGTTCATCCGCGTGGTCTGCCAGTCGCACCGCGCCTATACCAGCGCGCCGGGTCCCGAGAAGGCGGGCGAATCCGCGGCGCTCGCCCTGTCGCGCGCCGCTGGCAGCCTCGCCGAGCAGCCGGATCGGCATTTGAGCGAAGGACGCATCTTCGCCCGCGCCTACCGCGACAACCGCCGCGACCAGCGCCAGATCACCGCCGGCATCACCACGATCATCTCCTCGAACGACCAGTTCAACGAGGGGCTCTGCCGCGCGACCGCCGACCTCTACATGCTGGCGACCCGCACGCAGGAGGGCATCTACCCGTTTGCCGGCATCCCCTGGTACTCCACCGTGTTCGGGCGCGACGGCATCATCACGGCGATGATGGCGCTCTGGATCGACCCGAATTTCGGCAAGGGCGTGCTGCGCTTCCTCGCCGCGACGCAGGCCAAGGATGTCGATCCGGCGGCGGATGCGCAGCCCGGCAAGGTGCTGCACGAGACCCGCCGCGGCGAGATGGCGATGCTCGGCGAGGTGCCCTTCCGCCACTATTACGGCACCATCGACGGTACGCCGCTCTTCGTGATGCTGGCGGCGCAGTATCACGAGGTGACGGGCGACCTCGACACGATCCGGGCGATCTGGCCGCAGCTCAAGCTGGCGCTGGACTGGATCGACCGGTACGGCGACCGCGACGGCGACGGCTTCGTCGAATATGCCCGCGAGACCGAGCAGGGCTTGGCGAACCAGGGCTGGAAGGACAGCCACGACTCGATCTTCCACGCCGACGGCGCCATGGCCAAGGGGCCGATCGCCCTGTGCGAGGTTCAGGGCTACGTCTACGCCGCCAAGCGCGGTGCGGCGCGCCTCGCGAGTCTTTTGGGCGAGGACGACCTGTCCGTCCGCCTGACCGGACAAGCCAACACGCTGCGCGAAAACTTCGATAAGGCGTTCTGGTGCGAGGAGATCGGCACCTACGCGCTCGCCCTCGACGGGGCCAAGCGGCAATGCGCCGTGCGCTCCTCGAACACCGGCCACGCCCTGTTCACGGACATCGCCCTGCCGAAGCGGGCCCCGCAGGTCGCGGCGCAACTCCTGTCCAACGACGGCTTCAATGGCTGGGGCATCCGCACCATCGCCAAGGGCGAGGCGCGCTACAACCCGATGTCCTACCATAACGGCTCGATCTGGCCGCACGACAACGCGATCTGCGTCCTCGGGCTCGCCCGCTACGGCCTCAAGGAGGAGGCGGCGCGGGTGTTCGAGGGCATGTTCGACACCAGCCTGTACTACGACCAGAAGCGGCTGCCGGAGTTGTTCTGCGGCTTCATGCGGCGGCGCCAGCGCGGACCCGTGAGCTATCCCGTGGCCTGCTCGCCGCAGGCCTGGGCCGCGGCGGCCCCCTTCGCCTTCCTGGCGGCCTGCCTCGGGCTCGAAATCGACCACGCCCGCAACCGCATCCGCTTCCGCAACCCGATCCTGCCGCGCTTCCTCGAAGGGGTGGAGCTGTTCAACCTCAAGCTCGGCGACTCGCGCGCCGATATCCGCCTGCACAGGCACGGCGGCGACGTGACGGTGTCGGTGACCCGGCGCACCGGCGACGTGCAGATCTCGATGCTGAAATAGGTTGTCTCACGTTGCCGACGGTCTCGTTTTTTCGAGGCCGTCGGCGGCCCTTCGGTGAACACGAAAAATGCGCCGCCCCCGTGAGGGAGCAGCGCATTTGCAGACGAGCCTTTTCCGCGGGACAGCGGAGAGGTCGGGACGTGTCAGCGCGGCGCCAGGATCATGATCATCTGGCGGCCTTCGAGCATCGGCTCGCTCTCGACCTTGGCGATCTCCTGGGTCTCCTGCTTCACGCGCTCGAGGAGGCGGAGGCCGATATCCTGGTGGGCGATCTCGCGGCCGCGGAAGCGGAGGGTGACCTTGACCTTGTCGCCTTCCTCGAAGAACCGTTGCACGGCCTTCATCTTCACGTCGTAATCGTGCTTGTCGATGCCGGGGCGGAGCTTGATCTCCTTCACCTCGACCGTCTTCTGCCGCTTGCGGGCCTCGTTCTGCTTCTTCTGTTCGTTGAAGCGGAAGCGCCCGTAATCGAGGAACTTGCAGACGGGAGGGACGGAGTTCGGCGCGATCTCGACGAGATCGAGCCCGACCTCTTCAGCCATGGCCAGCGCGTCGAAGAAGGGCACGACACCCCGGTTCTGCCCGTCCTGGTCGATGAGCTGGACGTCGCGGACGCCGCGGATGTCCCGGTTTGCGCGCGGCCCGTCCTTCTGCGGGGCCGGCATGGCTCTCATTGGTCTGCGAATGGCTCAGTTCTCCTGTATCAACGACAAAACGGCAGCCTGAGAGCCACCGCGTCTGGCGAGCCCCGGCCACCGATTGATCCGGCTCGGCCGGACGGCACTAACTTGGCAAATCTTCTTGCCGAGTCAACTCGCGGGACTGATTTCGGTTCACCCTGTCACGTTTTCGCTCGGTTCAGAAGCTCGGCGTAGACGCCCAAGGTGCCTTCGATCATCCGGTCGAGGGAGAAATTCGCCTCGACATGGGCTTGCGCCCGCCGGGCGAGGCCATCGCGGGCGCTGGCACCCAGCGACAGCGCCTCCTTCAGCGCGTCGGCGAGCGCGGCCGCGTTGCCCGGCGGCACCCGCCAGCCGGTGCGCTGACCGGGCTCGACATCGGGGGGCGCCAGCACCGTCTCCGGCACCGCGCCGAGATCGGAGACGACCACGGGAATGCCGAGCGCCTGCGCTTCCACCGCCGAGCGGCCGAAGGCTTCGGGCTCCACCGAGGGCACCGCGACGACGGAGGCCGCACGGAAGGCCGCCGGCATGTCGGTGCAGTGGCCGACGCGGCGCACGATGCCGCCCAGGTTGCGCGCCTCGATCAGCGCGTCGAGCTCCCGCTCATAGGCCGTACGCCCCTGCGGATCGCCCGCAAGCACCACGGCGAAGTCGGTGAGGCCGAGGTCGCGAAGACGGGCGGCGGCCTCGATCAGCACGCGCTGGCCCTTCCAGGCGGTGAGCCGCGCAGCGAGCAGCACGACCCGCTCGTGCGGCGCCACGTTCCAGGCCCGGCGCAGGCTCTCGACCCGCGCAGCCGAGACCGCCGAGGGCGTGAACGCCGCCAGATCCGTGCCGCGGTGGATCACGCTGATCCGCCCGCCGGCCTGATCGGGGTGGGTCCGGCGGATCAAGTCGGCGGTGTAGTGCGAGTTGGCGATCACGACGTCGCCCCGCGCCATCACCGAATTGTAGAGGACCTTGACGCTGGTCCGCCCCGAATAGCTGCCGTGATAGGTCGTCACGAAGGGCAGCTTCAGCCGCCGCGCCGCGCCGAGCGCGACCCAGGCAGGCGCCCGGGAGCGGGCGTGCAGGATCTGCACGTTCTCCCGGCGGCAGAGCCGAGCGAGGCGCTCGACGTTGAGCGCCATAGCCAGCGGGTTCTTGGTGTTGGCCGGGAACGGCACCCAGATCCCGCCCTTGGCCTGCAACTCTCCGACGAGCCGGCCGCCTTCCGTTGCCACGAGCGGCCGGGCCCCGGCCTCGGCGAGTGCGGCGGCCACGTCGACGGTAGTGCGCTCAGCACCACCCGCCTCCAGGGCCGGGATGATCTGCAGCACCGTGACACCCGCCAGGGGCGAGGTCTCGGACATCTGCACCGGGCCACCCGACAGGCTGCCTCCGTTCATCGCGTCACCCGAGACGGGACGGTCGCTTGGGACTGTATCATGGGGTAAGGATCGTCCCGCGGCTTTACGGTTCGGTAAACGAAGCGTCGCCGAGTTGTTTCAGAATCACAGGATTTTGCGCGCCCGTGAGCGATCCGGAGACTTCACCGGGCGACTTGCCCATCGTGACGCTCGACGTCGCAAGCTCCTCCCCGCGCCGTCTGGCGGTGCGGGTGCGCGAGGGTGAAGGGCCGCCGGTGGTCTGGCTCGGCGGCTTCCGCTCCGACATGCGGGCGACGAAGGCTGCCGCCCTCGATGCCTGGGCTGCCGAGAACGGCCGGCGCATGGTGCGGTTCGACTATTCCGGGCACGGCGAGTCGGAGGGGCGCTTCGAGGACGGTACCATCTCCGACTGGCTCGCCGACGCCTGCGCCGTCATCGACCGCTACGCGAACGAACGGCCGATCCTCGTCGGCTCGTCGATGGGAGGCTGGATCGCCTGCCTCGCCGCCCGCAAGCGGGGGCGGCGCGGGGCCGAGATTGGCGGAATGGTGTTGATCGCGCCCGCCCTCGACTTCACCGAGGCGCTGATGTGGGACGCCTTCCCAGCGCAAGTCCGGCAGACGCTGGAACGCGACGGCGTCTGGTATCGCTCGACACCCTACGCCCCGGAGCCGGACCCGATCCGCATGGCGCTGATCGAGGACGGGCGGCGCCATCTGCTGCTCGATGCGCCGCTCGAGCCGGGCTGTCCGGTCCACATCCTTCAGGGCATGGCCGATCCGGACGTGCCTCATCCGCACGCGCTGCGTATTCTGGAGCGCTTGCCGGCGCATGGATCGCGGCTGACGCTGATCAAGGATGGCGACCACCGCCTGTCGCGGCCCGAGGATATCGACCTCCTCGTGCGCACGGTCGCGGCGATGGCCTGAAGGCGCGTCCCCGCCCTGCGGCGGGGATGCGGCCTCGGTGCAGGTTCAGTGCAGGCTCACCGGGTAGAGCTGGTGGGCCATGGCGTTCGCCACGGCGACCTCGCGGGAATCGGTGAGCAGAATCGGCGCGCCGCTCGCCGAGAGCAGGGCGAACAGGTCAAGGCCCGGGCCCATCTCGGGCGCCTGCGGGAACAGGCTGCGCACCTCGTCCGAGCGGATCGGCCGGACATAGGCGATGTGCCCCTCGCCGAGTGCTGCGAACTCCGCCGGATCGATGGGGGGGGTGGCGGTCGTGTCGATGGTCAGGTCAGTCGTCGTGACGTCGGTCATGAAGGCCCTCCTTCGAGGCAGAGCGTTGAACCGGATATGGTCCCGCACATCGGCAGCGACAAATCCGGGTTGGTATCGAGGTCGGGGTGACGGCCGGGTTCGGCCTGCGCTGCATCGACGCGGTTGGCGCGCCGCGCGGTTCACGCCCCGCTTCACGGATCCGTGTCACGGATCCTTGGCGGCGATCGCGATCTTGCGCACGATGCGCTCCGGCTCCGGGCGGGCGAGATCGATCGCGAGCAGACCGTTCGACAACTCCGCCCCCAGCACCTCCATGCCGTCGGCGAGGAGGAAGGCCCGTTGGAACTGCCGCGCGGCGATGCCGCGGTGCAGGAACTGGCGCGCCTTGTCATCGACCTGCCGGCCGCGCACGACCAGTTGATTCTCCTCCAGAGAGACGTCGAGCTGGTCCTGCGTAAATCCGGCTACCGCGAGCGTAATGCGCAAGCGTTCCGGCTCGCGCTCGCTGCGGGTGATCCGTTCGATGTTGTAGGGCGGGTACCCGTCGCTCGCGGCCTTGGAGACACGATCGAGTGCCTGCTCGATCTCGTCGAAGCCGAGCAGGAACGGATACCCGAACGGAGACGGCCGCGTCATCGTCACTCAAACCTCCGGCAAGGCCCTGGGGATCGACAGGCGTCGTTCCCTTGGCGGCACCTCGCGGTTTCGAGCCCGCCTCGCGGCAGCGCTCTTGAAGCGGGATATGGAAAGCGCCGTAGCCCCGATCAAGGGCGCGGCCGGAGGCCCCGATGGGCGTCGGCGAGCGGCCCCGGGCGGGATAAACACGCAATCGAACTCGGGATGAATGGGAAGGCGTGCCGGCTGAGGGCTGCCTGCTCCAATAGTTTGGAATTGCTCTGAAATTCTTTGCAAACCTTGATCAACACCCTGCTTGTCGGATAGGGACGCCGACAAACGTACACGGTGCTGTGGGGAGCGCCGGGCGTGATCTTTGCTGTATCCGCACATCGCCAAACGGCCGGGAGCGGCGTCGCGGTGATCCGGTTCCGGGAGGGCGGCGCCGACCGGCGCGGTCGAAATCCGGCGGGGAAACGTCTGCGGGACGGCCGACGGCCTTCGGACTTGAGGCTAAGCATTTTGCTTCAAATGACCCGGAGTACCGTGCGGTTAGGAGATGAGATCGTCGTGAAGCAGAAAGGTTGGGGAATGGGGCGTGCAATGCCGGGACGCAGCGGGATCGGGGGACGTCTCCTCGCGGGTATCACCCTCGCCGCATTCCTGACCGCTCCGGTTCCGGCTGCAATGGCACAGGATGGGGCGCCGGCGGCCAAGTCGGAGTCCAAGTCGGATGCCAAGCCGGATGCCTCTCCCCTGAAGATCGAGCTGAACCGGCTCGAACCCGCGGGCGAGGCCTGCCGCACCTACATGCTCGTCGACAACAGCCGCGGTCCCGCGCTGAAGTCGCTCAAGGTCGACCTGTTCGCCTTCGACACCGAGGGCGTCGCCCAGAAGCGCCTCGCCGTCGAACTCGGGCCGGTCCAGGAGAAGAAGACCGTGGTCCGGCTCTTCGACTTCGCCGGCCTCTCCTGCCCGAAGATCGGCCGCCTGCTGCTCAACGACGTGCTCGCCTGCGAGGGCGGCGACGCCACCCGCGAGACCTGCCTGGAGCGGATCGAGCCCGCAACCAAGACATCGGCCGCCTTCGATCGCTGAAGCCGGCCGCGCCCGTCCCGCCGGCCCGGCCGGCGCGACGGACGATTCCCAGAGCCACGAGGAGTCACACATGGATCCGACGTCCGTGCCCGCCGAGGCGGTCGCTACAGCCCACGACATGTCGTTTATCGGCCTGTTCCTTCAGGCCGACCCGATCGTCAAAAGCGTGATGATCCTCCTCGTGGTGGCCTCGCTCGCCTGCTGGACCGTCGTGTTCGAGAAGCTGGTGCGGCTCGCCGCCGCCAAGCGGCAGGCCAAGGCGTTCGAGGCGATGGTGCGCTCGGAGGGCACCATCGACACGTCGCAGAAGGGCATCGCCGGCCACGTGGTCAAGGCCGGGCTCGACGCGTGGCGCGACCAGGATTCCAGCGAGAGCCGGGCCGAGCGCCGCGAGCGCATCGAGCGGGCGATGAAGGGGGCGCTCGGCGTCGAGGTGAAGCGCCTCCAGGCCGGCCTGTCGCTGCTGGCGACCTCGGGCTCCACCGCGCCTTTCGTCGGCCTGTTCGGCACGGTCTGGGGCATCATGAACTCGTTCTCGTCGATCGCGAAGAGCCAGGACACCAGCCTCGCTGTGGTGGCCCCCGGCATCGCCGAGGCGCTGTTCGCCACTGCTATCGGCCTCGTCGTCGCGATCCCGGCGGTGATGGCCTACAACAAGCTCTCCGGCGACGTCGCCCGCATCCAGTCGGGCTTCGTCTCCTGCATCGCGGTGCTCGGCAACCGCCTCGCCCGCGATCGCGGCCCCCACGCCCGCGCCGCCGCGGCCGAATAAGTCTCCGCGCGTAAAGCACCCCGTAACCCTCGACGCGACGCCCGCCCGGTTCGGCGGGGCGCCGCCGACGCCCGGGAGGGCGATGTCATGGCCATGGGAACCGTTCGTTCGGCGAGCGACGACGAGGACGGCCTCGACGCGACGCCGATGTCCGAGATCAACGTCACGCCGATGGTCGACGTGATGCTGGTGCTGCTGATCATCTTCATGGTCGCGGCGCCGCTGATGACGACAGGTGTGCCGGTGCAATTGCCGAAGACGACCGCCGCCAAGGTGGCGCAGTCGCAGAAGCCGCTCGAAGTCTCCATCGACAAGGACGGCATGCCCTACATCGCCAAGGACGGCTTCACGCCGGACACGATCCTGCCGCGGCTCAAGCAGCTCAAGGCGGAGAACCCGGATCAGGTCGTGCTCGTGCGCGGCGACCGGGACGTGCCCTACGGCAAGATCATGGAGGTGATGGGCCTCGTCGGCCAGGCGGGCTTCACCAAGGTCTCGCTGATCGCCCAGTCGGGCGGCGCCGCGCCGGCCGCAGGGACCGCCCGTTAACCCGATGGCCGCCCCCAAGCCAGCCCCGAAGGCCGCCGCCATGCCGCCGATGCCGGCCCCGATGCCCGCCCCCCTGCCCGCTCATGCCGGTCACGGGCTGCCCTCGGGTCCCTCCGACGGGGGCGGCCAGGGCCGCCTCGCGGCTGCCTTCGCCCTGGCCCTGGCGCTCCACGCCGCGGGGCTCCTCGGCATCGCTTATCTGCGCCTGACGCCGCCCTCTCCCCCGGGGGAGCAGGAGATCACGATCGATCTCGCGCCGCAGATGATGGAGGCCGAGACCCAGGCGCCCGCCGAAACCCAACAATCGGAAGCGATTCCTGAAGAGGCCAAGCCCGAGGGCGAGCCGGAGACGGCCCAGCCTGTGGAGACGCCGCAGGAGGTGCAGCCGCCGCCTCCGCCGGAGATGACACAGGTCGCCCCGGAGGAGGTGCAGCCGCCCCCGCCCACCGAGATGACGCAGGTGATGCCGGAGGAGGTGCAGCCCCCGCCTCCGCCGCCGGAGGCCGTCACGGAGGCCCCGCCCGACACGCCGCCCCCGCAGCCGGAAGAGCAGATCATCGCGTCCGAGGCGCCGGAGGCGGAGCCGCTGGCGCCGCCGCCGCCGGTGGCCGCGAAGCCCGAGCCGCCCAAGCCCGATCCCAAGATCGAGGAGCGCCGCAAGGCCGCGCTGGAGAAGAAGCGCGAGGCCGAGCGCGAGGCGCGCCGCAAGGAGATCTTGGAGAAGAAGCGCGAGGAGGCCCAGAAGGAGGCGCGGATCAAGGCGGCCAAGGCGAAGGCCGAACGCGACGCCGCCCGGCGCGCCCAGGCCGCGCAGGCGGGCAATTCGCAGCGCAGCTCCGCCGCGACCTCGCGCCAGAGCGCGACGGGATCGGCCGCCGCCGCCAGCGATCCCAACGCCATGGCGGCTTGGCGCGGGGCGCTCGCCTCGGCGATCAAGGGGCGCATGAACCGTGAGGCGGCCGCCGGCACCAGCGGCGGCGTGGCCACTGTGCGGTTCACCGTGAGCCGCTCCGGCGCGGTGAGCGGCGCGGCCTTGGTCGGCAGCAGCGGAGTCGGGGCCATCGATGCCGCCGCACTCGCGGCGGTGCGCGGCAGCCTGCCGCCTGCGCCGGCCGGCGTCACGCAGTCGAGCCTCGCCGTCACCGTACCGCTGCGCTTCAGCCCCGGCCGCTGAAGCCGGCATCGTTCTCCCCTCCGCCGCGTTGTCCCGCTCACAGCGGACGGCGCGGCGGATGACGGTCTTCTTCACCAGCGATACGCATTTCGGCGATCCGCGGATCCTGCGGATCGATCGGCGCCCCTTCCCGGACCTGCCGACGCATGATGCGGCCCTGGTCGAGGCCTGGAACGCCGTCGTCGGCCCCGACGACACCGTCTGGCATCTCGGCGACTTCGCCCTCGGTCCCCCGCCGGAACGCATCGCGGCCCTGCTCGCCGCGCTCCACGGCGACAAGCACCTCATCGTCGGCAACAATGACGGTCCCGCCACCCTGGCGGCGCGCGGCTGGGCCTCGGTGGCGCATTACGCCGAGACCGAGGTCGAGGGCCGCCGGCTCGTGCTGTGCCACTACGCCTTCCGGACCTGGAACGGTCTCGGCCGGGGCGCGATCAACCTGCACGGCCACAGCCACGGCCGGCTCAAGCCGATTCCGCGCCAGTACGATGTCGGCATCGATGCGCAGGGGCTGCATCCCGTCACCCTCGACCAGATTCTCGTCTCCCGCCGAGGACGCGGCGGGAAAGGTCTCGGCCGGGCGGACGCCGCCGGGGTGCTAGAGGAGTCGATCGAGACTGCGCCGGCCGAAAGGTCTGCCAAGAAGCGGCGCAGATCCGGTCAAGGGCTTTCGGAACCATCGGCTTAGCGTCACCGTTCAAATGACCGACACGGACGGCGATGCAACGGCCTCAGCAGTGACGACACTGTGCGGCCCGCGAATCGAGCGTTCTTTAACCTTTCCATGACTTCGGTCGAAC
>JAESFL010000368.1_pt1 | contig 35664 bp, 32 predicted proteins | sample 9269401 | NCBI WGS metagenome assembly JAESFL01 (sample SAMN14506025, study PRJNA617098) | algae metagenome | isolation source: Gloeocapsa sp. UFS-A4-WI-NPMV-4B04 and co-occurring heterotrophs from desert... | place: USA: Utah | collected 2006-10-01 | reverse complement strand
ACTTCGATTGAATGTTCTAGTTGTGGAGAGCGAGTTAAAAAAGACCTGAGTGTTCGTATCCATAGTTGCCCCAGCTGCCGTCTAGAAATAGATCGCGACTGGAATGCAGGGATTAATTTGTTAAAGCGAGGACTTGAGACGGTTGGACTACCGTTTCCTGGCTGCGGAGGATCTGAGGGTACTCATCCATTGATGCAGCAATTTTCAATTGTGAAATTGGAAGCTCCCGTTATAGCGCGAAGCGTTTAACGAGAGAGTTGTCACTGGGCCAACCAAATTCCACCGTTTTGATATCAGTGCCAATCAAATACCGATCTTCTTTATTCAAAGCCTTCAACCATTCACGAACTGGCTCAGTGCCAGCTTCGTTCCGGTAGAAAATTGCTTTTATTCGCTTCTCTGTCATCTATATATATATGTACCTTTTTTGGTACGGTAAGTCAATAAAGAGCGACAGGCACGGCAGAGCGAAAATACTCACTCCTTCTGAGATTCAGTTGCTGTTTAGTTCAGGACTGGAGGATAACCGTGATCGCGCTCTGTTCAGTATCTGCCTGTACACTGCCTGTAGGATTCGGGAAGCTTGCACCCTTTTATAAGCGCGATGTTTTCAATCCACAAGGGATTGGGCGAACGCGACTTGAGCTATTTATTCAGTAGTTCGATTTTTGCTACTAGGAAACGACAACCGTTCCACCGCTTTACGCTTTACTTCCTCACCCCGGCGATCATATTTAGCAGTCGTCACTGGCGAAGCGTGACCAGCTAATTTCTGTACCGTGACGATATCAGTGCCAGCATCCAACAGGTCAGAGCAGAACGTCCGGCGAAAGTCGTGGGGAGAGAATTCCTCAACGCTAGCTTGCTTAGAGCGCCGCCGCACGATTTTCAACACGGCATCGGCGGTCATCGATCGCAGTTCCACTTGAGCGCCTTTCTTGACTGGACACAGCAGCGCTCCTGGTGAATGCCCTCGGATCAAGAGCCACTTTGACACCAACTCAATTGCAGCAGAAGGCAGATAAACCGTGCGGTATGACTTTCTCTTGCCAGAACGGATCTCTAGAGCGCCAGTCTTGGGGTTGAAGTCTCTGAGTTCCAGATTGACTGCTTCAGTACGCCGTACTCCACCGCCGCGTAGGATAGCTATCAGTGCTAAGTCTCTAATATCTATCGGTCTAGAATCTTCTGTTTGGCACACATCCACCAAAGCGGCAAGTTCCGACTCACTTAAAGCGCGACCTCTCAGTTTCTGCGGTGGTGTGTCAATGCGGGGTAAATCTATCGCATTCGTGTAATCCTCTAAAGAAATCAGCCTTAACTTACGAGCTTCCTGCAACACCCGCCGCAAAGCACACAGCATCTTCTTGGTGGTCGATGGCGTGTACCGAGAAATCAAAGCCGACCGTACTGCTGCTGTATGTTGATAGCGAAGAAGAGACCAGTCCAAAGTCAGAGCATCGCACTCTCCATTAGTCAGTAAGGAAGCGATCGCATCTAAAGCGTGGTGCATTGTTGGTCTTGACCCCAAATTCAAAGAAGCCAAGTATACCGTCGCCGGATGCCGAGTTGACGGCAGCGGCGCTCTTAGTTTCAGGTCACAATCTGCGTGTTTGAAGTCAAGAGCGGGCATTTAGTCTTTGGAACTATGATTCTAGATACTAAAATTCATTGTCGCTTAAAAGGGCGATCACCGTGTTATCAATGCGATGCCAAAGACGGTTCGCTTCGCGACCATCGCACATCGTCAATTCGCACTTAAACGATGTAAATTTACCTGTAGACGAGCGGCAAATACAGACGGGTGATATCGTGAAGGCGACTGTTACTTCTGGAAAGAAAATTGGAATTCACACAGGTAGAGTAGCTGTGCGGTCAACTGGCAGTTTTAATATCTCGACAGCAATCGGTTTAATTAAAAATATTCACGGGGTACTTTAGTATCCCGTGTCGCTTTTCCTCCGAGGCTTGAAAGCACTCGGTTTGCAAGCTCCCGCGAGGTCTTTATGATTGCTTCCCCCCAGCAGCCCTATCTCACCCCTGACCGATACCTCCATCTGGAGGATACCAGCAACATCAAGCATGAATATATTGATGGACAAGTTTATGCTATGGCAGGCGCAAGCGACCCCCACGTCACCATTGCCGGAAACCTGTTCGCCCTGTTCCGCAGCCACGTCCGAGGCTCCGGTTGTCGCGTTTACATTTCTGATATGAAAGCGCGAATCGAATCACTCAATCGGTTCTACTACCCTGATGTTATGGTTACTTGCGACCCAAAAGACCAGGAAACCGTGACATATAAACGCTTTCCTACTCTAATCGTTGAAGTTTTGTCTGATTCTACAGAAGCTTTCGACCGAGGCGATAAGTTTGTTGATTACCAGGAAATAGAGAGCCTGCGCGAGTACGTTTTAATTAGTACCAAGCGGCAGCGAGTTGACTGCTTTCGACGCAACGAGCAAGGGCTGTGGGTGTTACAGTCCTATAGACCGGAACAAACATCATTCCGGCTTGATAGTATTAGTTTTGACGGAAAACTAGAAGGACTTTTTGAAGATGTGACGTTAGAATAGCGCTCACACAAGCGACGCAAATCCCTTCACGTGATTGGGCAGAAACGTCTCAGACTTTACGATATATCTGTTCAAAATCCTCTGTAACCGCTCTTCGGAGTAACTTGGCAGCGAGACTGTGTACCAGTCAGTCAAATTTTTAGAGCCTTTGCTACCGTTGCATTTTGCACAGGCTAAAACTAGGTTGCTCCATGAATCTATACCTCCTTTTGAAGAAGCTAGCACATGGTCTAGGGTTAGTCGTTTAGACTTGGAACCACAGTAGGCACAGCGATGATTAAACTCGGATTTAATCGCCTCTTTTACTCTAGCTTTTACGTTTTTGTACCTAACGTGGTCGAAAATTTGCTGCATTCCGCAATCCGGTAATGGTCTTTGAGAAAAAACTTGATATTCCTGCAAGTAGGCGTAACATTACCGAAAAAGTTAAATTTACACTCTCTTCATTAAACTCAAGCCTATCTTCATATATTCTTCACCTGAAAGCAGAATGCACTAATTAAACTATGTAGATATACGGGCAATAACTATACCAAACTCTTATAAATTAACTGCTGTAACGCCTCTAGAGACAATCCTTTAGAGGCGTTTTAGTATCTGAGCCTGCAAAACCAATTTCGCTACGGAGCAATTGGTCTTACTCCTACTTCCCAAAATGCAGGCTTAAAGGGAGGGAGGAGTGCGCTTTCTTTAGACTGGGGCGACTGTTGTGCAGCACCCATCGACGGGAGCGACACAAGATAAGATGCGTGGCGCTCTTACAAGTCCCTCTCACGCTGAATTCCGTGAGCTATTTCTACAAGTCCGGCTCTAGCTGCTTGCAGATGTGCGAGTACATTGTCAATCTTTTTGTCATAAAAAGCTCAAGGTTTCGACACTCAAAACAGTAAGTTGCGTGATGTACTCCTGACGCTGGGTTTACACCACAGCGCAGGCTTCTCTCGGATTTCTCCTAGAGCGTTTTATACTGAGTGAGACATCCAGACCCAGTTTCTTAATCAGAATTGCGCTGTTGGTGTCCCGATCAACTTCAAGAGAGCAACTAGGGCATGAGTGCCAGCGCTCAGATAAAGTTTTTGGGACTTTGTTCAGGCAATTTGAGCAGTGCTGCGAGGTTCCATAGGGGTCAACTTTAATTACTCTCTGACCAGCATTTTCAGCTTTGAAAGAGAGAATATCAACGAAGCTTGCCCAACCTGCATCAGCTATGCTTTTGTTCAATCCAGACTTTGCAGATTGTCCATTAGGAAGAAACTTACCCGTCTCATCCTGTTTAGGCTTGCATCGTCTACTCATGTTTTTAACTTTCAAGTTTTCGACAAAAACCACGTCAGCTTTATCAAGAACTCTGCCAGCCGTCTCAAAGTGAAACTGCTTACGTTGTCGTGCAATCTTCTGATGGAGTTTGCCAATTCTGCGGTTTAACAGTTTTCTTGCTCGACTACCTTTCTGCCTAATAGAGACTTTTTGCTGTAATCTACTCAAGTCTTCTTCACTACGGCGAAAATGTTGTGGAATATTCACAAATTCGCCAGTATTAAGAGCCACAAATTTCTCTAATCCTAGATCCAAAGCAACACTATTGTCTTCTGTTGGGACAACATTTGTAATAGCCTCTGGAACTGACTTATCTTCTAAACTTAAAGTGATATACCAGCCATCAGATTTCTTGCTGATGATAGCAGTTTTAACTTTAAATCCATCAGGAATAGGTCTATGCAGAATCAGCTTGCAATCACCTATTTTAGATAAATGAATGACATTGCCATTAATGTCGCCACTATTTATTTGCGTATAAGTAAATGACCTATAACGATTCTTGGCTTTAAAGCGCGGCTTACCGCTGCGAGAGCCATTACTATCTCCTTTAACAAATCTATCAAAGGCTAACTTAACTCGATTTACACAGTCCTGAAGCACTTGTGAGTGAACGCTTTTGTACCAGGGTTTATCTTGCTTTAGTGGTACAAGTCCACGCTTTTGGCTGTAGTAATCAGGATTATCTTTCAGTTCTGGAAGATGGCAGATTAGAGGGCAACTATTTATATCATTTCGATTTCTCTCCCACCAATTAAACCGCTCTGCCAACAAAAAGTTGTATTCTGCCCTGCACATATCTAGCCATCTGTTCATGATGATTTTTTGGGCGGAGGTCGGAAGCAACTTGTATTGGTGCGCTATATTCATGAGATAATATTATCATGCAGTGCTTTAAACGTAAATGGTTTATAAGTCCGACTCTAGAGCAGTATCAGACCTTAAAGCTCATCTAGTGCTTACGACAAAATACCGAAGAAAGGTAATCACTGCACCTATGCTTTACCGACTTAACGAGATATTTGAGGAGTTATGCCGTAAGTGGGGATGCGAGATAGTTGAATTCAATGGGGAGTCAGATCATGTGCATCTGCTATTCAGCTTTTACCCGCAGATGCAGTTATCCAAATTTGTGAACAACCTCAAAACTGTAAGCTCAATTTATATTCGTAAGGAGTTTGTGACTGAGGTACAGCAGTTTTATAGCAAACCTGTCTTCTGGCATAGTGCATACTTTATTGCTAGCTGTGGGGGAGTTACTGTGGAGGAATTAAAGCGTTACGTTCAACAGCAAGATTTGCCCGTGAGTAACAACGATTCTGTCCTCGATTCATCCCGACCCTAAAAACATCATGGGCTTTAGCCCATGATGTTTTTAGGGCGGGGATTCTCGCGGTTGAAGCTAAGAAAAATTGGGTGTTAGTATAGTGCTTATCACAGGGCAAGCTAGCATTAATAATGCGTACCATAGAATTTAAACTGTCCCTAAACCAATCGCAGCAGGTCAAAGTAGATAGTTGGCTGAATACACTGCGCTGGGTTTGGAATCGGGGGCTACACTTACTGGAGGAATTCAATAGGAATGCTCGTTGGGATAAAGACTCAAAATCTTGGGTTCCTTGTTGTTCTATTCAGTGGGAATACTATAAAAATGATGATGGGGAGCTTGTCCCCTTTAGCCGGATAGCTCAGACCAAACCATATCGGATGAGTTGTCCCATACAGCAGTTCTATCGCAAACCTGAGCTAGAATCACCCACGCACTTTGGACTTCTGTACTACTTTGCTCAGAAAAACCATCCTGATAAGCCTTGGCTATGCGAGGTTCCAAGCAAGGTTGTGGCTGGTACACTCAAATCATTAAGTGATGCTTGGTCAGAGTACAAGGCAGGAAAACATAAAAGACCAAGATATAAACGCTACAAGGATAAACTCAATACACTTGTAAATAACAATTCCAAATCTATTAAGATTTCTGGTAAGCAAATCATCCTTCCTAAACTGGGAAAAGTAACAGTTAGAACTTTAGAAAAGCGATGGGATGCTTCAGTCCCTATTGCTACGCTAAAAATTGTAAGGGAACCATCAGGATACTATTTACAATTAACGGGAGAGCTACCCCTAAAAAGATTGAAGCCATCCAAGAAGGCAGTAGGGATATCTTTGGGGTATAAGGATTTATTTACAACTGATGGAGGCAAGGTAGTAAAGCCGCCAGCTTACTATCACCGGATGGAGAAGCGGTTGCAAAGGCTTCAGCGAAAACTCAGCCGCCAGCAGAAACTCTGCCCGATTAGTACATACAATCCCGACCTGAAAGAGCATTTCTTAAGTTGCCCAATTAATCCCCATAAAGGCGCAAACAAAGCCAAGACTCAGCAGAAAATTTCACGGCAGCATGAAAAAATACGTCGGACTCGACGAGCTGTCAATCACAAGCTTTCAACCAACTTAGTGCAGGAGTACGGCGCTCTTGCTACTGTCAGATCTGAGGTGCATCAAATTACTCGTAGACCCAAACCAATTGTAAATAAGTCAGGTACTGGCTACGACCCCAATGGAGCCTCGGTTAAGTCCCAGTTTAATAAATTAGTCCTTGAGAATGGGCTGGGTCAACTTCTGACCATGATTGAGCAAAAAGCTGTAATAAACGCACGAGAATTTATTAAAGTCACTCCTAAAGAAATTCCAGACGAACAAAGGCAGCAAGCTAAACTCTACAGTAAACAATTGCGGCTGCCTCGTGCTGTCTACATATCAAGCTTCTTCGGAAGATACCGCGCTTGGTCGTGGGAATTAAAGCCTGGGGAGTCCCAATGGACATTGAACCAGGAAGCCTCGCAAGAGGCAGCTCCTCGTGATGCGGGGACAATCTCCCAATCTAGCTTAAAAAACACTAATCTGAGCTTAAGTCAACAAAAGACGGAATCCTTGACCCTTAATGGAGACAAAACGAGTCACGCTACCTCTCCAAACTTCTTGGAGACTGGATCTGAGCTTGTAGCCCCCTGCAAGCCAGAATCATTACAACAGCCTCGGAAGACCGGAAAGCATAGCTCTGTGCCACCGAAATCCAACAAGCAGTTAGGAAAAAAACGACCTCCAGGGGAAAACGATTTTGGCTAGTTTTAAAGGTTGCAAGTTACCCTTATTGAGCTACAAACCTCTGACAAGCTGTTATGGAGGAAACGACCTTCAGTGGAAAACGACTTTGGCTAGTTTTAGCTTCAATGGCAAGAATCCCCGCCCTATGAAACGAGCGAAGCAATGTTTCTAGGGTCGAGATCAATTGCCGACCGGATCTTCAGTATCAACGGGGGAATCTTGTTCTTGAACGTAACGCTTCAATTCCTCTACGGTGACACCTCCACAGCTAGCAATAAAGTATGCACTATGCCAGAAGACAGGTTTGCTATAAAACTGCTGTACCTCAGTCACAAACTCCTTACGAATATAAATTGAGCTTACAGTTTTGAGGTTGTTCACAAATTTGGATAACTGCATCTGCGGGTAAAAGCTGAATAGCAGATGCACATGATCTGACTCCCCGTCGAATTCAACTATCTCGCATCCCCACTTACGGCATAACTCCTCAAATATCTCACTGAGTCGTATCAGCATAGGTGCAGTGATTACCTTTCTCCGATATTTTGTTGTAAGCACTAGATGAGCTTTAAGGTCGGATACTGCCCTAGAGTGAGATTTATAAGCCATTTACATTTTAAGCACTGCATGATAAGATTATTGCATGAATATAGCCCACCAGTACAAATTAAGACCGACAAAACAGCAAGTTATTGAAATTGACCGTTGGCTATCAATGTGCTGAGCTCAATACAATTATCTGCTGGCGGATAGATTTGACTGGTGGGAACGTAATCGCTCTTCTATTAATGCGTGTCCTCTTGTCTGTCATTTACCAGAGCTAAGAGACAATCCAGATTATTACTCGCAAAAGAAAACTTTACCCAAACTAAAAACAACTCATCCTTGGTACAGCGAAGTTTATTCGCAGGTACTTCAAGATGTCGTGAAACGAGTAAAATCTACTTTTGATAGATTCTTAAAGGGTGATAACAGTGGCAAGCATAGCGGTAGACCGCGCTTTAAACCTAGAAGTCGCTATCGCACGTTTACTTATCCTCAAATAAAAGAAGGATGCTTGCAACATGATCTAATCAATCTTCCAATGTTTGGGAAAGTTAAAATTATCTTGCATCGTCCAATACCTGATGGATTCAAAATCAAAACGGCTTCTATAACTAGAAAGGCAGATGGCTACTATGTTACGCTTTCCTTGGCTGATGAAACTGTGCCAGAAATTAAGCCTGATTTTAATCCAGAATCAATAACTGGAATTGATGTTGGTCTGAAGGAATTTTTAACAACTGCCCAGAATGAAACTGTTGCTATACCTCAGCATTATTGTAAAGCGCAAAAGCGCTTGAAGGTTATTCAAAAGCGAGTGTCACGCCGAAAAAAAGGTAGTAATCGTAGACTTAAAGCGATTAAACAGTTGGGATTGCAGCACAAAAAAGTTGCAGACAAACGCCGTGATTTTCACTTTAAAATTGCCAACAATCTACTCAAAAAATATGATGTAATTGCTTACGAAGACTTGAATATTAAAGGACTTGCTAAAACACATTTAGCGAAGTCTGTGCATGATGCTGGATGGTCAAGCTTTCTGTCAATACTTGCAACCAAAGCCGAAAAAGCTGGGTCATTAACTATTGCAGTCAGCGCATATAATACGTCTCAAAATTGCTCTAAATGTGGGGTCAAAGTCCCCAAAGAATTGCATGAGCGCTGGCATAGTTGCACCTGCGGGTGTAGCCTTGACCGCGATCATAATGCAGCGATAAATATAATGAATAAATCGGTGGGTCATCCCGATTTTAAAGCCAAGAGCCTCCGAAGCGATAGCTGGATTGTCTTGGAAGCCCACGCTCTCACATCTTAGGTGGAGCGCTGGGAGATGTCACAGGTTGCAAGTTACCCTTATTGACACTCTCCGGGCTAAAGCCTCGGAGATTCTTGGGTCAAAAGGGAGCTAGTGCTTAACCCCTCGCCAAGCATCTTGACCGTATGCCCTACGGCTGCAAGTCCACGCTGCATTACCACCTGAGCGGCTGCAACGTCTCTATCGGTTGTGTATCCACATTCACCGCAATGATGCACTCGTTCACTTAAATCCTTCTTGCCCGTGTGGTGATTGCAGTTGGGGCAAATCTGACTTGTGCCATTGGGATTAACGAGCGCAAAGTACACACCCCGCTTCTTTGACACCCATTCCAAGATAGACAGAAACGCTTCCTCGCCAGCGTCAAGAGTGTGTTTTGAAAACATCCCCTTAGCCCATGCTTTGAAGTTCAAGTCTTCAGCAAATATTATTCCAACTTGGTTACACAGTTGGTGTGCCAGCTTGAAGTGGAAATCTTTGCGAGTGTCATGAATCTGTTCGTGCAATCTAGCTACCAAGGCGATCGCTTTACGCCAGTTGTTTGAACCTTTGACTTTATGACTTGCTCGTTGTTGCAGCAATCGCAGCTTGCGTTGGAGATCCACAAAGAACCGAGGTCTGACGACTTGCTCTCCCGTCGAAGTAGCGAGGAAACTTTTCAACCCTAAGTCAATACCAACAGCTTGACCGTGTGGCATGACATCGGGAATTTGAATATCTGCTTGCAATGTGAGCATCACATACCAGCCTGATGCCTGTTTCACCACTTGAGCCTGCTTGACAGCAAACCCATCAGGTAGAGGGCGAGATAGGTGCATTTTGACCCAGCCAATACCAGGAAGTTTGATCTGATTGCCAAGGTATGGATTAATACCCAACTGCGGAAACAATAATGAGCGCATTCTCCCCTGCTTCTTAAATCGAGGGAATCCACGTCCCGTTTCCCACATTCCAATAAACGCTTTCTCTAGTCTCCTTAATACTTGTTGCAGCATCTGAGAATGCGCGGCATTGAGATCAGGGTTGGTCTTTCTCGCCTGGGTTAAAGCTTTGCATTGGGATGCAAATGTTGGTCTGGGTGCGCCTGCCGGAATGATGTACTCGCGAAACCGACTACAAGCGTCTATTCTGCATGACCTTGAACTATACCAGTCCTTCCTTTGGGCTAACGCAAAATTCCAGACTCTACGAGAGGTTTCTAGCCATGCCTCGTAGGTCTGAGATTGTTGCTGCGTCAGTTTTAATCGGTAGGTATAAGTTAGATTCAGCATATCTTCACTATACCTTAAAAACAGGAGGTGTCTTTTTAAGTATTCAAACTTAAATAAAAGCACTGACCGGAAGTGCAGAGCTTTAAACCCACTTATTCCGGTAAATACACTGAACTTTAGTTAAGGGTGATATGAAAGGCGGCGAAAGTGGGCAAGTTAAATCTATAGAAGAATAACTATTTAATCCCCCACTCGGAGCAACTTACCATGAAGACCGAACTTAAAGCCAAATTTCTGCAACACTTGACTATCAAGAGAAAGGACGAAGGTTTCACCCTGATTGAACTACTCGTCGTAATTATCATTATTGGTATTTTGTCTGCTATTGCCTTGCCTTCCTTCCTCAACCAAGCTTCTAAAGCTCGTCAATCGGAAGCTAGAACTAATGTTGGAGCATTGAACCGGACACAGCAATCCTACTATCTTGAGAACCAGAGCTTTACTGACAACATTACTACATTAGGTATTGGTATTAAGGATAGTGACAACTACAAATACACAGCAGCTAGTGTTACTAACTTAAGTACTGGTGTTGCAAATTTAGCAGAGTCAAGAAAGGCTGACCTCAAAGCTTATTCTGGTGGTGTCTTCAGAGCGGATTCTCAAAATACTGTTTCAATCCTGTGCGAGGCAACAAATGCTGCTGCGGGAGCGGCATCAGCCCCAACGGCTCCCGCTAGCGCCACAGCCAACGCTACTTGCCCAGGAACCTACACACAAATGAAATAGTAACAGAACTAAGTCTTGTCCGATTTAATATCTTTGTTTGAGGTGGTTAGAGTTTTTCTGCCTCCTCTATTTTTTGTGATCTACTTTTATCCCAAATGCTAGCTGTATTCAGCTAGCATTTGGGATAAAAGTTACAGGAAACCTGTAAGGTAGCTGAACCAAATACTCTATAAGTGAATGATATAGCCTATCCACTCATTATCTCTGCAAAATTCTGGTTAATCCTGCTGAACTACATGGCAGAAAAATGTATCAAGTGCTTCTACACAAGTTTTGTCATTATAGAGATTGGAATGGTGATGTATCATTCGCTCAATAATACTGCCTCTCCACTCCTTATCAAGACCTAATTTAACTGCAATTTCTATATATTCAGCTTCACTTGTAGCAATTGTATCCGTCACACCTAACATCTCCAAAATTGCATAGGAATGACGACCGCGCATAAATTCACCAGGACAAGTAACGATAGGTAAATTACAGGCGATTGCTTCTAAAGTAGAATTACCACCAGACCAACTTAGAGTGTCTAAATAAACATCTGAAACCGAGTTAAGATTTAAATAACCTAGCACGTTTTGTCTAGGGACAATTACACAATAATCTTCACTATTCAAGCCAAAACTAGCAAAAGCACGTTGTAAACGTTGCCAGAATTTTTCAGTAATATATGTACTTTGGTGAGCTAAAAACGCAATTTGAGCTTGAGAAACTTGTTTAACTATTGCAGGAAATATATAGTCGTATCGTGGTAAGTATTTAAATAAAGATTGGCATGATAGATACACTACAGAATCGTCCCGTAATTGAAAGTCTGAACGGGATTTTATAGGTTGAGGGACAGTCGGTTTGGGATAGCAAAGCCCAATATTAGGTAAGCGAATCAATTGCTCTGAATAATGTTCTTGGGCGTTTTCTGGCTCCATCAAGTCGCTAGATAAGTAGTAATCAATAGTTGGTAAACCAGAGGTAATAGGATGACCCCAAGCAGTACATTGTACTGGAGCAAGTCGCAATCCTGCCATCTGAGTTGTAGAAGGTTCCATGCCAATGTCTGGAAAAATAAGTATGTGTAATCTATCAGATACTATCTGATTACAAACTGCTTCTAAATCATCTGATATATGGTAAAAGACATCAGATGATAACTTAAATTGTTGAGTTACCCTATCTATAGGGCGACCTGTATGGTAACAATAAATTTCAAAGTTTTGTTTGTTATGATTTTGTATCCAACCAAGCGCCCACCTAGCACCATTGTGGTTTCTTAAGTATGCTGATACATACCCAACACGGATTTTTTCACCTTGGTGTAAAGGCAGCATAGTTAGAGGGTTGCTCCATTGTGGGTAGTTAGCAGCCATAACTTGATTCACAAACTGCCCATACTGCTTTTGTGGTTCTATATCATTTTTACCTTGGTACTGTAAGTAAAAATTTGTTCCAATACCTACAGCCATTAAAGCGCTACTCTTAGCTTCAGGTGTATCTAAAGATATTTGCTGTAATTCTTCTAAACTTTGGGTAAATTGTTGTCTGTAAAAATCAACTTCTTCTTCAGTTTCATAAATTATAGGTAGAAGAAATTGCTTTTCAAGCTTTAAGATTAAGTTATTTGGTAGTAACTGTGATGCTTCAGTAGCAAATGTGATCGCTTCTTGAGTACGCCCAAAGTCCCGTAATCCTAATGCTAAGAAAAAGTAAATTTCAGCAGATGTAGGATAAAGTTGTATTCCTTGTTGATAGGTTTTTATAGTTTCTTCATACTGATTCAAGCTTTTGTAACAATCAGCCAAAGCAATATAAAAATGTACATCTCCTGTTTGAGTCTCTAAAAATTGCTGATACTGCTCAATTGCTTCTTGGTATTGTCCTTTACGATAATAAGAATAGCCATAATACAAGGCAGCCTGAGCCGGAGCATTCTTTGCATCTAAGGCGACTCCCAAATTATGCAAAATATCAGGATCGCGCGGTTTTAAATGTAAAGCTTTTTCATAAGTTTCAACTGCTTCATCTACCTGATGCTGCTCCATCAAGACATTTCCCAGGTTAAGATAGCTACCAAAATGTTCTGGTTTAGCTGCGATCGCTTTTTTATAAGTTGCTTCAGCTTCCTCTATTTTTCCAGCTTTTAAGAAAATATTACCCAAGTTATTATAAGCATCAATCCATTCAGAATCGAGATTAATGGCTTCTTCATAAGCTTGTATGGCTTGCGGAATAGCACCAACTTTTTCCAGCACCAGACCGATATGATAATGATGCACTGCTCTTGATGGTTCCAGATCCAAAGCCTTTAACAGCGTGTCTAGTGCTAGCTGATAACGATTTGTGGCATAATATAAAGTCCCTAAATTGAGCAAAACGCCTGCTCGATTTTCATCCTGCTCTAATATTTCGTTATATATTTTTTCTGCTTCTTCATAGCAGCCATATTGATCTAACGCTAAGGCCTCTTTGTGTAAGCTATCTAATGTCTTTTTCTGCTTATTAAATTCAACTTGCCAATTATGTATAGCTTGTACAAATGTTTTGTTACAATGTTCTTTAATCTCTGAAAGTTCGTAATTATGGTTTCTGTTGCTATCCCAACTCAAGACATGAATACCATTCCAAAATGTAGAATCATTATCTTCTGGTGTGGGCAAATCTAGCAGCATTTGACATTGAGGATGAGCAGCCATAAAGTCCCAATTTGCTTGCTTAACTGCACTACCATTACTACTATTTACAATAATTAATGCTTGTTCTGCTAAAAGGTTTTTAACTAAAAGTAATCCTAATATCTGCGATCTGTAGTCATTAGCACCGGTATAAAAATAAACGCCAATTCTGGCATCATCTTTAAACTCTCTAAACTCAAATGAAAATTCTTCAAAATCTTGATCGCATATAAATACTTGCTCTTCTAAATTAAAAGTAGATAAATGTTGAAGTAATTTATCAAACTTTTCTCTAGCGATATCAGATTCATCAAATTTTTCTACTACATACGCTATTTTGTCTGGATGATCGAGAAGTGCTGCTATTGAAGTTGCAGTTTGAAAGGAGCCAACCTCACAGTAAATTTCGTTATGCTCCATGCACTTTACAGCAAAATTTAACAACTGCATTACATTTGCAGTAGTCATTCCTTGGATTTGTTCAAGTACCTGCTGAAACTGATTAGATTTAGGACGTATAGACTTTTGTCCCCAGTCGTAATACAAATCAGGCAATGTTTTACTAAATTTCTGATAGTCCATAATTCAAATTGAAATTCTGAATCAGTTTACTACAGGGTTTATTTCAAAAACTGGTATATTTCCTACTTGCACTGATTTACAGGAGTAAGCGTTTGCCTGCGATATTGCCTCTTGATTCTCCTTCAGTAAGATAATTCGAGCCTGAATGCGAGGTAACAGAGCCTCCCATTCACTTACACTTAGCTGTCCAATTAGAAAAATTTCTGGCTCATCGGTGACATCTAAATCCTCTTGCATGAGAAGATTCATAACACTATCAGATAAAACCAAACTTGCTTCATCCTCAGATAAGTTGCCAGTGTGGATCAGTAATGTTACTTGGTTTTTGTTAGGGTGATTCACCAAGCTACTTATGACATTTGCTAAATCTTGGTAGAGTGATTCTTCCGACTGTTCCCAGTCTGGGAAGATAATCAGGTTAATCTCTTTTAACTTAAGACCTTCTACTAAAGCGATTTCCTGCTGCTTTGAGAATGGTTCTTGAAAGGCAGATAGAAGCTGATCGAGGGCGTTTATTGGGAAAAGGTTGTGTTGATTGGAGTTTTTATTTAGTTCCTGTATAAGCTCAAGCACTAATGAAATTACATTGGAGGACTGACTAGATTTGATTCCTTCTCGCATTTGAGCGATCGCAGCATCTATGTCACCCGCAGACAACATTCGACGTGCTATGTTAAGAGCTTTGAACGCGCAATTCTCTCTAGCTTGGTTAGATAATTCAGCAGCAATTGTTGTTGGCAAATAAGATTCAGAGATTTCAATAGCTTTGCGGATATCAGCTATATTTGCACCAGACCTAATTAAACGAGATGATTCTGATGAGGAGTGCGAACGATAGCAAGCTAGTAATTCAGGCTCGTACCAAACTGAATAATGCGCTGCAATTCTTTTCCACATTTCCCAGTCAGCAGCGTAGTAAGCTTCTTGACTAAATCCGCCTAAATCTTCGTAAACTTCTCGTTTAACTACAATTGAAGGACACTCAATCCGTTGCATTACAGCAATGCGCTCTATCCAGTTTGAAATAACTCCCGGTGTTTCTCTTTCTAATGGTGATAAATATTGCTCAAATCCTTTTTCATCCATGTAGAAGTATCGACAAAATGCTGCTCCGATATTAGGTTCTTTCTCAACAGCCGCTTGCAAACGCTTATAAAATCCGAACTTAACTACATCATCCTGATGTAATATGTGAACCCAATGACCACGAGCGCGTTTAATACAGTCATTCCAACTACCAATTAAGCCAAGGTTTTTAGGCTGTCTGTAGAAAGAGATTTTACCTTGACCTATTTTCCTAACCAATTCTTCTGGATCATCTTGCGTAGAACAATCATCTACTACCTCAATCTGCATTAAATCAGAGCCAGGGTCTTGTTCTAGTACACTTCTTAAAGTTTGTTCTAAGTATTTTGTTCCGTTATATATTGGAATCATGACAGACCAGAGCGGTCTATGCACACCTTCCGATATATAATTGATAGCTGGATACTTAATGCGTCGTATTTCTGGTTTTCTTTGCTGACAGAGATGCAAGTCAGTCAAGCCAATTGCCAACGGACTGTTGTGCTGACGTAAGATATTCTCTGCCCAATGCACTTCCCTCTGGTTGTACAGCTTGGAGTGCAACTTAATGATTTTAGCCTTTTGAAGAGCTTGATTAGAGTGACTACTGTGAAGATTTTGTAGTCTCGAACCGCTAGCGTGCTGCCTATAGTAAAGGTATGCTTTCCCTAACCTGTACCCTTGCCATCCTTTTTCATAGGCTGAGATCCAAAATTCCCAGTCTTCCCATCCAAGCTCCATAACTTTTTTAAAACCATCGACTTGCTCATATATCTCTCTTCTGAACAAGGATGTAACAGATGCTTGATTAGAGTTCAAGAATCGCTCTGGAACAAAATCTCCGTTGCTTATCAAATCATGCTTAACGCCAAATAGTTGGATGTCTGTGTAGACAAAGCCAACACTAGAGTGTTCTATTAAAACTGATAATGTTTCAGAAAGAAAGTTGGGATGAATTTTATCATCAGCATCGACAAATAAAATATATTCGCCTAAAGATTTACTAAATCCTACGTTTCTAGCATTAATAACGCCATCATTCTGTTGTTCCAAAAGATGGATACTTTTATTTTTGTATAAGTTAATTAGCGCTCTTGCTACATCACTAGTATCATCTGGACTACCATCGTTAACGATAATACATTCCCAGTTTTCATAAGTCTGATTGATGATGCTCTCAACAGCTTCTCCAAGGAAGCTGGCATGATTGTAGGATGGGATGATAATAGAAATTAGTGGCTGTGTATCTGCGCGATACGGCAATGCGTTTAGTTCATAGCGCGAAATCGTCACAGGTACAGAGCTTGTAGGTATCACACCGCGCTGAAGTATGCCGTATTCATCCCAGATGCGATATGTTTCTTGCCCCGATATTTGTGAGGCGTGTTCTAAACCTTGTAAATTATCGTAGTATAACCCCAGAATTTGTGGCAGACGAATAATATTTTCCGTTTTGCCTATACGTAGCCAAAACTCGTAATCACCTGCACAGGAAAATTCTGACCGAAAATAGCCATATTTTTCGTGCAGCGAATTTCTCCACATTGGCTGCGATCCAATGATACAGCGTCTTTCAAGTTCAGTGTATGAAAAGGAAGGCCAGTTCCAGCGTTTATCAGCTTCCGTTGTAGTCCATGTATCATTGGCAACAGAGGTAATCAATTGATCAGCATAGACAAAAGCTGCTTTGGGATGTCCATCCAAGTAGTTAGCCATAACTTCAAGAGCGTCCGGGCGATGCCGATCATCAGTGTTGGCGTTGGTGATGTACTTTCCACAAGCAGCTTGAATACCACAATTCCAGGCAGTATAGAGTGTTTCACGCTCTAATGTGCGTATATAAAAAATATTCTGATATCTAGCCTGAAACTCCTGCACAATCGCCTGTTCATTCTGTTCGGAAGCGCTGTCAATAACTATGATTTCTAGCTCACCCTTTTTGTAAAGCGTCTGTTCCGTCAGATCCTGCAAGCAGCCTCGCATGAATTTTTCAGAATTATAGGTAGAGATAATCGCAGACACTTTAAATGTAGAGCGGCTAGGCTGTGACTTATCCATAGATGCTGACCTAGATTTTTCAATTCTTAATATGTGAAAACTTTGTTAAAAAGACACTGATCTAACCTAATCATTTTTAATAAGAATTAAAGTATTTTTAATAGGATATCTACCTAATTATTCATACTTAAGAAAGTACTCGCCCTTCTAATTGCAAGAGGAAGACCTAAGCTCAAGCCGATGAAGATTGGAACAACTCATGTACCCCTTAACAACAGCCTTACAAAAACAACTACGAAACAGGGTTAATTAGAAGCGATCGCTCTTACCAACCTGCTTCTTCACCTGAGCTAACAGCATCTTGTACTCCTGCTGACTAGGATTCAGCTTAACTAACTTTTCCAAAGGTTCAACCGCTCCCTTGGCATTCTTCATTTGTAGCCGCACTTCCACCAATCCCTTCAGTGCTACCTGATTCTCTGGCTCTCGCTGTAAAACCATTTTGTACCCTCGTTCTTGTGTTTGCAGTTGTGATTCTAAAGACGCTGCTGTATTAGTATTTTCTGTAGGTTTAATAGCGTTATTGATTGCTCCAATCGCTCCATAAGCTGTAGAGCCAAATAGAGAAATAATTGATACTATAGTGACAATTTTCTGAAATGATTTGCGAGACATAATATTATTCAGCCTCTGGAATTAATCACTGGGCATGAAGTAAAGGACTATGCTTAAACTACCCATTCATAGTTAGATAGCGATCGCCTCAACTCAACTTTCTTTGCAAAAACTATCTCAGTAGACACTTACAGTAGCCTTACACAACAAAACCACACAGAACATTGAACGTCACCTGTGCTGTGTGTCCAACCGAAATTTTACTGAGAACTTTAGGGTAATTTATGAATTAGAGTTAGTTGATTCCAGTAGATTTACGGTAGTAAACTCCAGTAGCTTATGAGCTACAGTTCTATCTCTCAGAATATTTAAAAGCTGAGAATTTGAGCGTGATCGTCTACGATTTCTGCCGAGAGCCACTTTTGCAGAAGTTCATCAGAAAATGTGGGTGAAACCCCCGTCTTAAAGACGGCTTTATATTTAAATTAACGTATCTCACAAAATAACTGCTATAATGTGAGATATGACGTAAAGCAGTTTCAAGTACCTATTCTATCCAACGCCTGAGCAGGAAACCTTGCTTCGGAGAACGATGGGATGTACTCGTCTGGTCTACAACCGCGCCCTCGCTGCTAGGACTGAGGCATGGTATGAACGGCAGGAGCGAGTCGAATATGTTGAAACTTCGGCAATGCTGACGGCTTGGAAAAAGCAAGACGACTTGCAGTTTCTCAATGAAGTGAGCTGTGTGCCTTTGCAGCAAGGGTTGAGACACTTGCAAAAAGCCTTTGCTAATTTTTGGACGGGACACGCTAAATATCCCAACTTTAAAAAGAAGCATCACGGTGGTAGTTGTGAGTTTACCAAGTCTGCTTTCAAGTGGAAGGATGGGCAAGTGTGGCTTGCCAAGTGTACTGAAGCATTGCCTATTCGTTGGAGCAGGCAGTTACCAAAGGGGTGTGAACCATCTACCATCACCGTCAAGCTGGATGCTTCTGGGCGTTTTCACGTTTCAATGCTAGTAGATACAGTTATTGAACCACTGCCAAAGTCTGATAAATCTATCGGCTTGGATGTGGGGATAACTAGCTTGATTACTACTAGCAATGGGGACAAAATCACCAACCCCAGACACTTTAAGCGGTTGCGCTCTAAGCTAAGAAGAGTCCAGAAATCGCTGTCTCGCTCTTCAAAAGGGTCTAATAACCGACACAAGCAAAGGCAAAAGTTAGCTCTTGTACATAGACAAATAGCCGATAGTCGTAAGGATTTTTTGCATAAGCTGACGACTCAACTGGTGCGTGAGAACCAAACGATAGTAGTTGAAGACTTGGCTATCAAGAACATGAAGAAGAATCACAAACTTGCCCAATCGATTCATGATGCTAGTTGGGGGGAACTTATCCGTCAACTTGCTTACAAATGTGAGTGGTATGGGCGAGAACTGATTAAAATCGACCGATGGTTTCCTAGTTCTAAAAGGTGTGGGAACTGTGGGCATATAGCAGACAAAATGGCGTTGAACATTCGAGAGTGGGACTGTCCTAAATGTGGGATTAACTATGACCGTGATCTCAACGCCGCACGAAATATTCTGGCTGCGGGACTCGCAGTTGCAGTCTGTGGAGCGAACGTAAGACCTGATAGCCATAAGGTTAAAGGGCAGTTGCGAAATACCCCTGAGCGTAGTCAAAGGGGAAAGAAACAGAAACCTAAGTCGTGAGTCTTAGGAATTCCCGACCGTTTACGGCGGGGAGGATGTCAACGCACTAATTTAGTCAGCCTGAAATGGGCAATTACCTCACTTTCTTGAGGCAACGCGATAACACCCAGTAACTTGCACACCAACTAGATGCTTTTATTTCGCACTCTTGTTCACCTTGGTCATTAACGCGAGTGTTCAACACCTCTAACTCTTTACCGCGACAAGTAACAGCCATCGCCCCTTTTGCTCCTGAGTAGTGGCAGCGATCGCCTACTCGAAAAACCTGCGGTTGTCTTGTCGGTGTTGTCGATGCTAGTTCGGATTGCTGGACTGATTGGGGTGCAATCGCGGTGACGGGTGCGGTGACGGATTCTGGTGACGGGTCAATAACCGCTTCAGGCAAGGGATCGAGCGTTAATGACGAGTCGCTGTCTATCTCCTGCTCATAATTGTGTTCAGCTTGCAACAGTAATTCGGGTTTGTGATTTTCATTAGAAGTTAAGGTTAACTCGTCACTTTTGCTGAAATCGCTCTCTAGTAAGGTTTCTGACCCGTCACCCGACTCGTCACCACCCGTCACCACCCGTTGCATCAGGTTGTAGTCATGAGTCGGGATATTACCGTCACTATCGGTTCGCAGCCTCAATCCTTTAATGAACTTGCCCGTCTTGGTGACTTTGCGCTCAGTCTCCCAACCCACAACGCTGCGGCATAACTCCAGCAAGTCTGGTGAAAAGTTCTTATTAGCCTTGGGTTGAGTACCTGACTGCTTACAGTGCAGACAGTAGGAGCCGTACAGTGTTTCAGGTAAGCTTCCTTCTAGACCCTCTTCCTTGTTACTGCCGATTGAAGTCTCAGCTAACACATCGTAAATCACCCAATCATTGATCCATGCCGCAATCGAATCAGTCCTGATCCGGTTTTCCCAAAATTCCAAAGTGCATTCTGGAATGTCTGCTAGACCCATCAGCACCTTAGTAACGTGGCTATCTGGAATAGATAGGACATGATTAGTGAAAGCGTCTAGCTCTGGGCTAAATTCAGCATTCAGGTCACGGCGCTGCCCTAGTGGGACGTTGCTATTACAAGGAATAGTAATTACCCGCCGTGCTATACGACTAGCAGCATCGCCTGTGAAGATGGGGATATTAGACAGCACCGCCACCATGCCGTCATAGCGGTATTGAAAGGCTTTCTTGCCTTTTTCTTCCGCCCGAATCCAATCGCCGCCAGTCAGGGACAAGAATTTCCCCAGTTTCCCAGTCTGCTTGTCTTCATCCCAAAACACTACTAACCGCTTTTTGTAGGCATTAGCAGAGTCAAAGCGGTTAGAACACCAATCATCCAGAGTGCCGCTATAAATGTTGTCAGACCCGATCAGTTCAGTCAGTAGCCGAGCAAACGTTCCCTTGCCAGATCCTGCCAGACCAATCAAGTGCAGGAATTTCTGAAGATCACCTCGCCCCTTAAGCACAGCATTACAGAAACACACCAGGATATCTTTAATTGCTGCCTTGCCATTAGAAAGGTGATCTAGGTATGCGTCGATGGTACTCCAGTCGGTAGCATTGGAGTCGTGGTTACGTGGTAGCTGCCAAGTCAGGCGATAGCCGGGGGAGTGATCTAGTAGGTTGCCAGTGGATACTTCCAAAACGCCGTTGATGAAGGGCAGTAACTCTTTAGGCGATCTCTCTTGCCACCGCCGCACGATTAGCAAGCGGCGTAGCGTCTTGACGACGTTGGTGAGATAGCTGTAAGAACCATAGCCAACGATATTTTTGCCGTCTAGAACCGTACCAACAATCGCCTCAAGGTATTCGTCAGTTTCCAGCGACCACATACCAGGAGAATCAGCACTGTAGCGCATCCAGCGACTAATTTCATTATTGAACGCTAGCTGGTCTTTGTACTGCTCAGCGATTTCATGGGCGACAACATCAGCTGGTGGTACTTTGCCCGTCCTGTGTGTTTCAGGAGCTTGAAACTGCTTTTCCCAAGCAGTGATATCGACAACCTTGCCCAATACCTTACGCTTAAACTGTTCGCCGCCGTAATTTTGGATGTAATCATCCATCCCTTTACCCTCTGCCACTGTCCAAAGTCCCGTTGCGCTATAAAGTGGGGCTTTAAACAGCTTAAGCTGGTGAGCTAATTTGTGTTGCGCTATTAAGACATTCTTATTGTCGGCACAGTCGGCATCAAGAGCAAAGATGAATCCGAAACCAGCACGAGCGTAGCATTCTAAAGTCTTCACTAAATAGCGCTTACCTTGTGGATCAGCATCCTTTGATGTTAACCCCATCTCGACACCTAACAGGGCGATAGTGGGGATGCCATTGGCGCAACCAGCGATCGCCTTAAAAAATCCCTCGGTGAGAACTAAGCAGGGATGCCCCTCAATCTTGTAGGCTATCTTCTTAAGTGTTTCAATATCATCCCAATAGTGGGGGTTAGTTGGATGCGTGGGCAGCATAGCGTCATACTCTCCCAACGGGGAACGATACTTGGCTGCTTTCTTATCACCCTCTTTCTTCCAAGGTTTATCGGGCTTGTATTGACTTTGGTGGTTACGGCCCTTGAGCCAGATGCCGTCTGAAAACGCTATGTACCCCAAATATTGGGTGGCATAGTTCGCTATGACTGACAAGCAGTTGGCTAAAACCCACTGAGGATTTAAGCCCCGTTTCTCGGTGCATTCCTTGTAGTGCCGTGCCGTCAGCTGCGAAGCTTCAGGGGCGACTTGTACTTTTGCGACTTCAGATTGATTTTCTTGTTCTTTTAGCATTTCTCAACTCCTTCGCCGGAGCCGAGAACCAAGCCTGAGTATGCGATCGCTTTATGCACTGCGATCGAAGGCGATCGCCTAACAGCCAGGGGAGGATAACTTTTTTCGCAAAAATAGCAAAAATCAAGTTATGCTGAAGAAAATTTATTTTTTTGCACTGGCTGTCAGTGTTGGGCGAAAGTTTGCTGCTTATGTTCCCGACTCTGACTTTTTTTGTTTACTAAGGTTTACAACGACTCACGAAATAAACAAGCGTCAGCTAACCGAACAGGTATACTGGCGCTTTCTGTTTGATCTGAACTGAAGGCGAGAGAGGCGAATATTTGCAGCCCCTGAGAAATCTGCATAACGAAGTCCTTATGGCGTTGATACGGTATACCACGCTACTAATTAACTTGGAACGAAAAACCGAGTTGTTAAAAGCATAAACCCGAAATAGCCGAGTTTGTCAAGCTTATCGCTTGCAAGTTGATTTTTTGCTAAAAAACAACCGCTTCATCACGTTTTCGCGTTAATTTTTTAAAAAAATCGCTGCTTGGAAAAGGAATTAAAGCAAGCCTACTCATCCCCCTTTAGTTCTGCAATAAACCGATCCAAAGCTTCCTTGATGCGCTCTTTACTTTCCGAGCGTTTAACCACCCGCCAGCTACTCAGAACGCGATCGCGTATTGCCTCTAAGTCTTGTTGTTGCTGTGTCTGTTGCCCGAAAGATTGCAACTGCTCTCTCAGGCTACTAACTCCCCCGAATCGAGTTCCTGTTTAGCCAATGCTTGTTCAATCTTTTGATCAACTATCTCTGCTAGACGGCGTACTAGCCTTTCTTCTAGCCGTCCTTCTAATTCTGACAAAGCTTCTGGGCTAGAAATGCTTTCTGGATCTTGCCCTAAAGTCCTCTTGAGAGCGTTCACCACAAACTGATTGATGCTGATGTCTTGTTCTTTAGCGTCAGCCTTGATCGCCTCGTACAAGTCTCTGTGTTTGTCAAACCGCAGGTTTAACTGGATGCGTTCAGTCATTGCTTTTGTTCTAGCTTTACACTAGCCATCCTACTAGCTAAAAGGCAGTCGTACTAGACATAAGCAATAGTTATTAACTAGACATATTTGATCAGGAATACTAGCGCTAATTTACTAGACAATATACTAGGCATTTGCTAGTATATAAGTGGGTTGAAAAAGCATCTCTACACGCTAACTACCTGCACCGACCGCCACAGATTAAGGATGCGTGAAAAATGCAAGAGTTACTAACCGCTTCAGTCGAACTAATCGTTTTTGTTTTCAGCGTCGCATTCCTACTTGATTTAGCAATCGTACTCAATAACTGCTGGATAGCATCAGCAAATAAGTTATCTTCCCCTTACCAATCAGAAGCATCAACCGCCAAGCCACATCTGCAACCAGAAAATATTGCGATCGCATCTATGTTACCTGACCCCTGGATGCTGCCATTAGATGAAGTAGCTGAAATAGCCACACATAAACGCTGTTCAGCAAGCAAATCAAAGCCTTTACTACTCTTACCACAATCGGATGTAGTAACTACAAGCTCATTACAACTTAACGCCGAACCAACCCTAGACGAGCTTTTCTCAGGCATTGATATCGACAAGTTGCAAATAAGACTAGCCAGGAAGATTGCTAAAGAATTAGGCATTTCCCAAAAAGTTAACGGGCGCGACCAAAAACTCTCTTGGCTCAGAGCGCGGATTAAAGCGAAATTACAGCACCCTCAAGAACTGCCTACAACAGCAATTGTAGCAGTCCGAGATTTATTAGCCAGCTAGCCACCATCTACCAAGGGGATGCGGATTTTGTATCCCCTGCACTAATCCACCATTACCATTACCCCTCAGAAAAATGGACTCACCACTCATCAACGTTACTCCTATGTCTGCAACCGAAGCGCGGGAGTGTACCAATGCCATCAAAGGGAACCTGGAATCACTACGCCTGATGTTACTCGAACTGTATCGACGCAAAGGCTGGTTAGCGCTAGAGTACGCTAATTGGGAAGATTGCGCTGTTGCCGAATTTGGCAAATCTCGCGCTTATACCTTTCGATTACTAGCCGCAGCCCAAGTAGAAGAAAATCTAGCGGATGCCGTCGAGTCTACAATTGTAGACTTGGATGATATTCCTGTGAGTCATTTAACCGAATTGGCTAAACTGCCACTAGAACAGCAAGCACAGGGATTGCTTAAGGCAGAACAGATTGCCCAGGAGCAGGGGAAGAAGCGTAACGCCAACCATATCGCCCAGGCAGTACAAGAAATTAAGCAGCCGCTTATTAATGCTGTTGAGGATACCACCATGCAGCAGCCTCCGTCGGAGCCAAAGCACTCGGCTGATGCGGCTAATGAGTCAGAGCCGAGCGATAATGTGCAAAACCTGAGCAATGAGCAGATAGCCTTAGTGCTGCAAGCGATCGGACAGCAATCATCTAAAAGAGATGTTTTACATAGTCAGCCTAATACTGAATTGAAGCAGATGCTTAAGAAGGCTAAACAGATTATTAAGAACGTTAAGCTGGAATTGAATCAACGCCGCTACACAAATAACTAGACTTAAAAGCGTCTTGGTACTAGCATCGTTAAAAGACGCTTTATCTAGCATGAATGTATCTCAACACCATGTCAGACAAAGATTTATCCAAAAACAAAGAGCGAGTTTCGATTGTGGTCAATGTGCCACAAGTTAAGCCTTACGAGCGCATAGTAACTTCACGCCCCGTTACCTTCACTTGCCAATACTGCCAACAGACTATGACCCAAGAACGGATGCCATCACCAACGCCCTTGTACTGTAGTGAGCGCTGCCGACTAGATGCTGCTGCTACTCGCAAGCGGGCATCACGGGCAACTACTGGTAAGAACAAGGGTAAACGTGGCAGACCTAAGAAGATTGATGTTTGAGCCAGTCATAGCGAAGCGGTGCTGACAGCGTAGATCAACTTGATTGCTTATAGATAATCTTTCTGGCTGTCGGCAATGACTGGCTTGGGGAGAGTCCTGAGAGGGGATACCTCTCTCGCGCAGTTTTGGGGTTTGTAGCAAGTACATACCCCTTATAAGTTTTTTCGATTTATTGAGAGGTGTTTAAAGTCGTTAGACAGTATAAGGCTAGCGGTTACCTAAATATTGATAGTGAATTAGCTATCTGCTCTTAGGAATCTTATAGTCATCCACAAAATCGAAAACCTTATGAAACTTTTGCCACAAACACTCGTACTTGCTATTTCAGGACTTACAGTAGTTGTCTCTATGGCTATATATAACCGCTTTGATGGGCTTCTTCATATAAAACTGGGTTCGGATGGAGGTGAAGTCATTATCGACGGTCGTCAAAGCAAAAGCGAAGCTCCGCCTTCACTTGATAGATAAAGTTTCTGGTGTCAGTCATCAACTGGCAGCAGGAGAGTCCAGAGGGGGTTGTACCCCCTCAACTATACTTGCATCCGTGTGATCGCGTTTAGTTGCTATATGTTGCAATCTGTAAACATAACTATAGTGACTGACAATCTGTTACATCTTTAAAATAGAGCAACGCCCGACACTCCCAGACAGTTCCGATGACGACTACCACCGAGCAGACCCCCAAAACTGAAACCACCGAGCTAATTCGACCGCCTGACATTGCATTGTAGTATCGGGCTATTGGTCTGCTGTGGGGCAAGTATGTTCCAGATGAAGGTGAACTGACATTAGGGACGTTGCACACCACTGACGGCACTCAGATCCAAGCTGTCATTCTGGGCAAGCTTTTGGGGCTAGTAAAAAGCCGCATTGATTTATCTAAAGAACATTTATGGATCTGCTACCCCCGCACCTTGGGCATTAATCGCAGAATTCTCGCTCACACTAGGCGATGGCTCCACTGTGCAGGTTAAGTTTATCCCTGAAGGGCTAACCCATCGGTTTGAGTTTAAAGGAGCCGTTTCGCAAACAGGGTACTACTGCGAATTCATGCCTGCCCAAACAGCGCAGACTTACCCCAGTCCTAAAGAATGCGCTCAGGCAATAGCAAATAAAATTCACGCTCGATGGATGAAGATTAAGGCAAAAGACCAAGCCTACAAACACGGCATAGCGCCTGGTGATACTGTGCGCGTGTTGTTGGGCAAGGGCAAACACTCAGACAAAATTACAACAGCTACGAGTGTTACTGCAAAAGAGATAGTTACACCCCTTGGTGCATTCAAGCCTAGCGCCCCGGTCAAATACATTGACCGCACTGCTGAGATGAAGGCATTGGGCATTGTTCCAGGTGTAATCGTTGAAGCTAGCGATGGGACACAAGCCAAAGTGATTTGTACATTTGGGGATGGTCGCGTGTTAGCGTCGGGGCGGTACTACAACTATTTAGAATTGACGGTATTAGAGTCGGAGTCGGCAGAAGCGGAGGAAAGCGCGATCGCTACCTCAGTTGAAGCGATGTTGCCTGAGATTTTGGCTAATGATTGCGAACCCCTAACCCAGACATCAGATTTAATCAATGGCGAGGTAGAACAGGAACAGCTTGCCTACTTCATGCAAGCGCTTGAGGAAGCCCAAGCAGAGATAAAGCAGCTAAAAGATGAGCGCGATGCCCTGGAAACAGAATGCCTTGCCCTCCATGCCCAAAACGGCGACTTAAACAACGAAATTGCCCATCTCTTGGGTGATCTAGCAGCATTCAAGCAGCAGAGTTGTTAAGAGGGAAGTATTGATGTCGTCGGTTTTGTTGTATTGACATTGTATACACAAAGATGCCATATTTGGAGTGTACGTTATTAACTGCGCTCGCAGTGTTAAAGCTGCTGTAAGCGTTCGTGTGCAATTCGTCATTAATAGGGTTATTACTGTGTCCGTGCAGCAAACAGAGCCAGTCAATCAGATCCGTGACGTTACGATCAACGTTCGGGCAAAACAGAGTCAACGGGATCTCATTGACCATGCAGCCCAGGTACAAGGCAAGAGTCGCTCAGAATTTATCCTGGAGACAGCCTGCCAAGAGGCAAAAGCAGTGTTGCTCGACCGCCGATTCTTTGGTTTGGACGAGCAGAAATTTAATCAATTTATAGCTCGGCTCGATGCCCCACCAGCAGAGAATGAGAAACTACGCGCATTACTAACTAGACCAGCTCCGTGGGATTAGAACAAGATCGGGAAAAGCCACGTCCTCCTGAGCCACTTTCTCCAACACATAAATTGGAAGACTTTGACTCAGGCAACGCTGAACTCGATGACTGGTTGAAGCGTCGCGCCCTCAAGAACGAGCAAGGCGGCGCTTCTCGAACTTATGTAGTCTGCATTGGACAGAAGATAGTCGCCTACTACTGTCTTGCCGTTGGTGGGGTAGCGAACATCTCTGCGCCTGGACGAGTTAGACGTAATATGCCTGACCCCATCCCCGTTATGGTCATTGGGCGGCTTGCGGTCGCTAGCGAGTGTCAGGGTCAGGGATTTGGTCGCGCTCTTGTGCGTGATGCTGTTCTTCGCACGTTGCAGGCAGCAGAAATCGCGGGCATACGGGCTATCCTCGTACATGCCATCTCAGAAGAAGCTCTTCAGTTCTACTTTAAGTGTGGTTTCACCGCTTCGCCTATCGAACCGATGACCCTAATGGTGACAGCAGGGCAAACGCATCTAATTTTTGTTAATTTGTATTGACAAATAGTTACTCATGGGGGTTGAGTGCCATTTGACCAACTCTTGTCAGCGAGAATATCAGGGTCCTAACTTGATGAGTATAAGTAGAATGTGACTAATAATTTTTGGTTAACAAAGACGTAAAAATATTTTGATACACTTCTAATAACTTCTATAATTTTTAGAGAGAAATATCAAATATTTTTTAGTTATTATTAATGAAGTTAAGAGCTAAATCGACAATCAAGCAGCACTTTGCAGCTATTAAAGACCCTAGAGTAGAGAGAAGTAAGCGACATTTATTAATTGATATTATTACATTAACTCTCTGTGCTGTAGTTGGCGGAGCCGAAACTTGGGAGGATATTGAACTTTACGGAAAGTGTAAATATAAATGGTTCAAGAAATTTCTTAAGCTCCCGAATGGGATTCCTTCTCATGATACAATGAAATCGAGTTTTTGCTCGACTCGATCCAGAACAGTTACAAAAATGTTTTCTCAATTGGGTCAAATCGATTAGTTCTTTAATTGAAGGAGAAATTATTGCTATTGATGGCAAAACTTTACGACATTCTTATGATAAAAGTAACAACCAAAAAGCAATAGTAATGGTTAGTGCTTGGGCGCAGCAACAGGGATTAGTGTTAGGGCAAAGAAAAGTCGAAGGTAAATCGAATGAAATAACTGCTATTCCCGACCTCTTAAAAGTTTTATATCTTAAAGGGGCTATTGTTACTATCGATGCTATTGGTTGTCAAAAAGAAATTGTGTCAACTATTATCGGGAAAGAAGCTAATTATCTAATCACTGTTAAGAAGAATCAACGTTTATTATATGACGAAATAGAAGCTTTATTCAAACAGGCTTTGAAACCAGATTGGGCAGGAGGTGAACATAGTCAATGCAAGCTAAAACAAGCAGAGCATGGTCGTCAAGAAACCCGCTTTTATCGCAGCTTAACCAATCTAGGTCGAGCGCTGGTTGCTCAAGAAAATTGGTGCCAGATTACTTCGTTAGGAATGGCAGAATATATGCGAGTTGAGAAAAATGGTAGAACAACAATTGAACGAAGATACTATATTAGCAGTCTCAGCTTATCTGCCAAAGAATTCTCTCGCATTATTCGCGGACATTGGAGTATTGAAAATCAATTACATTGGGTTTTAGATGTTGCTTTTCATGAAGATAGTTCAAAAGTCAGAAAAGATAACGCCCCAGAAAATTTGGCGATTATTAGACATATTGCTCTTAATTTATTAAAGCAAGATTGCCGAGAAAAACGAAGTATTAGAAGTAAACGAAATCGCGCTGGATGGGATAATGATTATCTACTCTCTCTGATAATAAATTCCTGATTTTACTTGTTAATCCTGTCAACCTTAATAGCCTTAAATAACCCAATCTTTTCAACTTTATTGTTGATGAAAGAGAAGTTGTCCTTCTTGAAATTAATGGCTCCGCTCTCTTTAGTCAAGTTGTTTGCCCTGCAAGTACCTTCATCTTAATTTTGAACAATTTTAAACTCTTCAAACTCTTTATATATCTTCTTTCTGAAAATTAGATGCGTTTGCCCTGATGGTGACAGTTGCTGATGCTGTAAGTGCACTTGAAACCTACCATGGATCGAAACCAAATTGAGCAGCCAACCCTAGCTATGGGATCTTTGATTGAACGCATTTAAATAATCTAGAACGCTTACTCAAAGCAGCCTCAATCAATTTACTGAAACAGTCGCTAGGACTCAATCAATTCGTCTTCCAAAGCTCAATCTTCCGTCTCAAAAGTAATTAATTTCAGGTGATCAGGATTTGCGATTAACTCTTTAGCCAATAAATAACCAGAAATAGTCCAAGTTTGATATTTCCGTGCTTCTTTGCCAATCAGACGACCATCTGGCCCATCGTAGTATTCTGGCCAATGATCTTCTACCAGTCGTCGTTCTGCAATAGCGATCGCATGGTGAGCTAATTCGCCTCTATCCATTTTTTTAGCAGCTGCCGTTAGCATCCAAAGTAAGACGGGCCAACTTCCACCGTTGTGATACGACCAAGGGCGATTTTTAGGATCGGCTCCAGTGACAATTCTCCACTCTACGTCTTCCAAAGCTGGATAACACAATTTCATGGGCATATGACTAATCAAGTCACTCCACCGCAGCTCAATCAAATTCAAAATCTTGTGTGACTGTTGTTCATCTGCTAGAGAAGAAATAATCGCCATCAAGTTACCCAAAGCAAAAAAGCGGCAGTCCAGTTGCGAGGGACCTAAGTTGCCAGCTAGATAACCACCTGCTTCTGGTAGCCATTTCGCAAGCCGATAGAACGGAATTGAGTCAGAATAAATGTTGAAATGATTGAGGACTTCTTCTCCATACTCCTCAACCTGAAAACGGTAAATCACATTTAATCGCTCTGAGTCTAACCAATAATCTTCTCGAAGTTGCTTGAGCAAAGGACCTAAGCGCTTATGTACCGCTTGAATAATGTTTTGATTTTCTTTGTTGGGAGTAAGAAGTTCGATGCTGGCTTTTAGAGCCGCATAGAACAACGATTGAATATCTAAGGGATGTCCATATAATCCCATGCGGCGATCAATCATACTGGCTCCATCGGGAACCAGCACCATTGGATACATATCAAACCGAGTGACCAGACAAAGTTCTAGGCTAACTCGGATACCCTCTTGAAAATCGTTTCGCTCAACAAGAGCAGTATCTCCAGTTGAAATAACATAGGCGCGTAACAAAATAATCCACCATAGACAAGCATCAGCTGGTGCAACTCGACCGATCGCGTGGTTACCAAAGTCAGCCTTTAAATATTCCCGCCCATTGATAGACTCAATTTTGAAGCTAGCTGGCATTAAACCGCGACTGGGTTTAAAGCTATCTAACTGTCCTGTTTTCGGCTGTAATTTCAGGGTTTCTTCTAAAAAATTGCGAACAATGTTGGTTCTGCCTTTAATTAAAAAAACGAGTGCTGAGGAAATAAAATCTCGCAGAAAACATTGATCGTAGTTCAGCGCTGCAATATCTGGATCACAGGCGGCTATTGTTCCGATGGGTCGTCCTTGATAATAAATAATTGACTTTTCTAGTGCTTCCCACGCTTGCTCTTCTACTATTGAAGATCTCTCGCTCAACCCTCTGTCCTCTCTAACTAGCAGATTGAAAAAATAAATATTTATAAGAAGGTAGGTTGAAAACTCTGCGACTTTAGTCCAGAGATGAAAACCACTACGCAGACTTTAGTCTGCCTTAAAAAATCAATCCCGTTGCTGTTCAATATATCGTTTTACCGGAAAATTGGGTTTAAACAACTTTTCGTACTCCCTAGCAGATTCATCTGCTGGACGACCGCTCAAACTTAACCTTGTTTGCGCGGAATTCCCCGTCCTCGCTTTGAGCAGGGCGGGGATGGATAGCGGTTATTTTCACTTCCATTGAGGGAGATGAAAGTAACAATTTACCGTCAGCATCTGGTATAGTAGAACTATGCTGACACTGAATTACACCTACAGAATCTACCCTGATCCCGCACAACAGTCGCTCATCCAAGATTGGCTGGAAACCTGTCGCCAGGTCTACAATTACTCTTTGCGCGAGATGAAAGATTGGCTGGCGAGTCGGAAGAGTTTGATAGATAGGTGTTCTTTGGAGAAGGAATACATCATTCCGGCTATAGTGCCTTTTCCTTCGTATCAGCGTCAGCAAGATGCGTTGCCTAAAGCTAAGAAAAAGTTTCCCAGGCTTGCTGAAATACATTCTCAGGTATTGCAAACAACCGTGAGGCGATTGCATGACACTTGGGAGAACTTTCAAAAACGTTCGTTTGGATTTCCCAGATTCAAAAAGCTTGGGCAGTTCAAATCGTTTGTGTTTCCACAGTTCAAGACAAATCCTGTCACTAATTTTCAAATAAAACTTCCTAAGATTGGGGATGTTGCAATAAGATTGCACCGCCCAATCCCCGATGGTTTTATTGTCAAACAGGTAAGGGTGTTGTCGAAAGCTCGTTTTACTCAATGGTATGTAGTCATTACTATTGAATCTGATGTGTCTGTCCCAAAAGCTCCAGCGCATGGCAGAGCGATTGGTATTGACTTGGGACTTGAGCGGTTCTTGACAGCTAGCGATAACTCCAGTGTTGAACGTCCAAAGTTCTTGAAGTCTCTGCAAAGTCGGCTGAAAGTGCTGCAACGCAGAACCTCTAGAAAGAAGAGACATTCTTTGAACTGGGAAAAAGCTCAAATCAAAGTAGCTAAACTGCATCATCATATTGCAAACACACGCATTGACTTTCACCTGAAGACGGCTCACAGCCTTTGTGAGCAGGCGCAAACCATATTTGCTGAAGACCTAAACCCCGTCGGACTCAACCGAGGAATGCTCAAAAAGGAGTGCGTTGACGCATCCTTTGGACAGTTCCTCTCGTTGTTGGAGTGGGTGTGCTGGAAGCGTGGGGCTTACTTCAGTAAAGTTAGCCCCTACGGCACTAGTCAGACCTGTCCAAAGTGCAAGGTTCATGTGAGTAAACCTTTGAGTCAAAGAGAGCATTTGTGTCCTGAGTGTGGATATCAAACTTCTAGAGATCATGCTGCTGCAGAAATGGTGTTCTTGAGAGGATTAGAAAATTTAGTACCCAAGGACTTTGGGGAATGGAAACTGCCTAGTAATACCGTACTGTCGGGGGCGATGAGCCTAGATAAGTGGTTATCCAGGAATGCTCAAATGTGAATTTGAGCAGCCCCATCCTCGCATTTTATGCAGGGTGGGGAGATGTCACTACTGTTTCACCTTGCCCAAAGGTATCTGCTACAACTTGACGCTGATGAATCACCGATTTTAAGGTAGGCAATCCTGACTTACTCAACAACCGAGCAGCTTCCGTTTTTAGCTTCAACGGCAAGAATCCCCGCCCTATGAAACGAGGGAAGCAATGTTTCTTATCTTCGGGATGAATTGCCGACCGGATCTTCAACATCAACTGGGGAGTCTTGCTCTCGGACGTAACGCTTCAACTCCTCTACTGTGACACCTCCACAGCTAGCAATGAAGTACGCACTATGCCAGAAAACAGGCTTTCGATAAAATTTCTGCACCTCAGTCACAAACTCCTTACGGATATAGATTGAGCTTACAGTTTTGAGATTGTTTACAAACTTTGATAACTGCATCTGCGGGTAGAAACTGAATAACAAATGCACATGATCTGACTCCCCGTCGAATTCAACTATCTCGCATCCCCACTTACGGCATAACTCCTCAAATATCTCATTGAGTCGTATCAGCATAGGTGCAGTGATTACCTTTCTCCGATATTTTGTTGTAAGCACTAGATGAGCTTTAAGGTCGGATACTGCCCTAGAGTGAGATTTATAAGCCATTTACATTTTAAGCACTGCATGATAAGATTATTGCATGAATATAGCCCACCAGTACAAATTAAGACCGACAAAACAGCAAGTTATTGAGATTGAGCGCTGGCTATCAATGTGCTGCGCCCAATATAATTACCTGTTGGCAGATCGGTTTGACTGGTGGGAACGTAATCGAACGCAAGTTAATGCGTGTCCTCTCGTCTGTCATTTGCCAGAATTACGGGACAATCCAGACTATTACTCTCAAAAGAAGACTTTACCCAGATTAAAAACAACTCATCCTTGGTACGGCGAGGTTTATTCGCAGGTACTTCAAGATGTGGTGAAACGAGTAAAAATTACTTTTGATAGATTTCTTAAAGGAGACAGTAACGGTCTTCGTAGTGGTAGACCTCGTTTTAAGCAGCGTAATAGATATCGTACTTTTCTTTATCCTCAGATAAAGAATGACTGTTTGCAGGATAATTTGATTAACTTACCGATGTTTGGGAAAGTTAAAGTTATTTTGCATAGACCTCTTCCTGATGGGTTTAAAATCAAGACGGTTTCTATTACCAGAAAAGCTGATGGTTATTATGCGACTTTAAGTTTGGAAGATGATACAGTACCAACAATTAAACCTGACTTTAGTCCCGAATCAATAACTGGAATTGATGTCGGATTGAAAGAGTTTTTAACAACTGCCCAGAATGAAACCGTTGCTATACCTCAGCATTACCGTAAAGCTCAAAAACGCTTAAAAGTAATTCAAAAGCGAGTATCGCGTCGAAAGCAAGGCAGTAGTCGTAGACTTAAGGCGATTAAACAATTAGGATTGCAACATAAAAAAGTTGCAGATAAACGCCGTAATTTTCACTTTAAAACTGCTAACAATCTACTCAAAAAATATGACGTAATTGCTCACGAAGATTTAAACGTTAAAGGTTTGGCTCGGACAAATAAGGCAAAGTCGATTCATGATGCTGGCTGGTCAAACTTCCTATCAATATTACAAACCAAAGCCGAAAATGCTGGGTTATTAACTGTTGCAGTAAGCGCCTATAATACTAGCCAAAATTGTTCTGCTTGCGGTATCAAAGTCTCCAAAGAATTGTCAGAACGTTGGCATAGTTGCGTCTGCGGCTGTAGTTTTGATCGTGATCATAACGCCGCGATAAATATAATGAATAGAGCGGTAGGGCATTCCGTTCTTAAAGCCAAGATCCTCCGAAGCGATAGCTGGATTGTCTTGGAAGCCCACGCTCTCACATCAAAAGGTGGAGCGCTGGGAGATGTCACTCTTGTCCCTTTTACTGCCCGATAGTCCTGCTAAATCCTGAAGAAAACCGCACCTTGTTTGAATTGAGAACAGCAACCACTGTGCCGCAACGCGTCAAAGACCGGGCTGAAGCTCTACGCTTGAGTGGGCACGGATGGTATGTTGAGAAGATTGCTGCTTACCTCAACTGGGCTCCCCAAACGGTGCGGGAGACAATTCATCGCTGGAATAGCTTTGGGTTGGGAGGACTGTGGGAGGCCCAAGGGCGGGGAGGGAAACCCAGGGGGCAGGAGGCCGACATTGCTTACCTGGAGCAATGTTTAGAGCAGGAACCACCTACCTATAATAGTCAGCAACTGGCGCAAAAACTAGAGCGTGATCGCCAAGTCAAACTGAGTTCCGACCGCATCAGACGGGTACTCAAAAAAAAAAGGGGGATGATCTGGAAGCGGACTTGTCAGAGTTATAAAACTAAGCAAGAGCCCCAACAGCGACAAATTAAGCAAGCTGACTATTAGATGTTGGGATTGGCAGCAGCAGCAGGAGAGATTGAACTTAAATATCTGGATAAGTCAGGCTTCTGTATGTGGAGCCCGGTGAGTTATACGTACTTCCCGCGTGGGCAGCAGAAACGGCTAGAACAAACTCGGCGCCGAGGTCAGAGACTGAGTATTTTGGGGCTAATTCAACCTTTAATTAGTTTTACTTATAGTTTAGTGATTGGTTCATTTACGAGCGAGTCCTATACAAAAATGATGGAACAGCAGGCACAGCTTGCATCGAGACACTTAGCCGCCACTGGATGCATTACTGTTGTTGTTCAAGACAATGGCCCGATTCATACTAGTTCCGTGGTACAGCAGCGATGGTCTGAGTGGGAAAACAAAGGACTCTACATCTTCTTTTTGCCCAAATACTGTTCCGAGATGAACCCGATTGAGTTGGAGTGGCAGCACCTCAAAGCTGATGAACTAACCGGACAGATGTTTGATGATGAGTTATATCAAGTCGGGTTGAATAACCATACTAAACTACAGCCCCTACCTCTGGCCACCAATGGTAAAAAGTTAACCCTTGAATCAACGGCTGTTGTTTGAGTAACCGGCGACATCTTTGAGCGACTAA
>JAESFL010000367.1_pt1 | contig 35686 bp, 28 predicted proteins | sample 9269401 | NCBI WGS metagenome assembly JAESFL01 (sample SAMN14506025, study PRJNA617098) | algae metagenome | isolation source: Gloeocapsa sp. UFS-A4-WI-NPMV-4B04 and co-occurring heterotrophs from desert... | place: USA: Utah | collected 2006-10-01 | reverse complement strand
AATCCCGAGGTTCCGACCGACATGGCTGATCCTGTCGCCGGTGATCACCACGTCGCCGACAAAGGGGGGCGCCGAGCCGGTATAGACGGTGCCGCCACGGATCAGGAGATCGGCGGCCCCCGGGAGCGGTGCGGCGCTCAGCGTAGCCGCCGCGACCGCCGCCAGGCTTGCGGCGCGGATGGCCGCCTTCCTCCAGCCGTGGACGTGCTGCGCCATGACACTGCCGAGCCTCAACCGGAGTTCCGCAGTGCCGTGGCGATCGCGTTGATCGATAATTGAATGCCCTCGCGAAGGCGCATGTCGTCCTCGCCGCTTCTGTGCCGCTTCAACAATTCGATCTGCAAGAGGTTGAGCGGCTCGATATAGGGCAGCCGGAGGCGGATCGAGGTGTCGAGCGCGGGGTTCTTCTCGAGCAGCCGTGATTGCCCGCTGACGGCGAGCAGGCGATCGTGCGCTTGCTGCCATTCGCCGCGAATGCGGCCGAAGATCGCGTCACGTTGGCTTTGGTCCTCGACCAGCTGCGCATAGCGCGCGGCGATTTGCATGTCCGACTTGGCGAGCACCATTTCAAGGTTGTCGAGCGTGGTTCGGAAGAACGGCCATTCCGCATACATTTCCTGCAGCAGCGGAAGATCCGGAAAGGCCGTCAGGCCCTCGCCGGCGCCATACCAGCCGGGCAGCATCACTCGCGCCTGCGCCCAGCTGAACACCCAGGGGATAGCCCGCAAATCCTCGATCCGGTCGGATTTGGTGCGGCTCGCGGGGCGCGAGCCGATCTTCAGCTCGGCAATTTCGCTGATCGGTGTCATCTGCCGGAAAAAGCCCCGAAAGCCCTCCGTTTCGTAAACAAGGCCGCGATAGGCGCTGAATGCACAGGCCGATACCTCGCTCATCACCCGTGAGAAACGCTCGCGATTGTCGAGCGGCCGCTTGCGCAGGGTGGCCAGCAAGGTTGCCGATGCCATGCCTTCCAAGTTCGTGGCAGCGCTGTCGCGTGTGCCGTATTTGGCGGCGATGACCTCGCCTTGTTCGGTGATTCGGATGCGCCCCTGCACCGTTCCCGCCGGCTGTGCCTTGATCGCCGCGAAACTCGAGCCGCCACCGCGCCCGACGGCCCCACCGCGGCCGTGAAAGAGCTGCATTCCGACTTTCGCTTGCCCGAAGACCTCCGCCAGTTGCTGACTTGCCTGATGAAGGCTCCACACGGAGGTGAGGTAGCCCCCATCCTTGTTGGAATCCGAATAGCCGACCATCACTTCCTGATGGCCCCTTGAGGCGGTCACCGCGGCGATTTCCGGAAAGGCGAACCAGGCCGACATGACTTCCGGCGCTCGTTGAAGGTCTTCGATGGTTTCGAAGAGCGGTACGGCCATGATCGAAGCGGCGGCCTCGGCACCCGTCCGCCAAAGACCCGCCTCCTTCAGCAGGATGTAGACTTCGAGCAAGTCGGAGACGCTTTCCGCCTTGGAAATGACGTAGGTCGTGATCGCGCCGGAGCCAAAGCTGCCATGCGCGGCGGCCGCCGCTCGCACGATCTCGAGCTCGGATCGGGTCTCGTCCGAATAGGCGGCGAAGGGGCTGGAAAGCAGACGGCTTCCTGTCAGCTCCCGTCGAAGCAGCGTCACCCGCTGGTCCTCGGGCAGGCTCAGATAATCCGCCTCCGCCCCCGCGGTGGCGAGAAGCTCGGCCACGACCCGCTCGTGGACATCGGCATTCTGCCTGAGGTCGAGCGTGGCGAGGTGGAAACCAAAGGCGTCCACGGCGCGGATCAGGCGATCGACGGGCCCGCTTCCCGTCTCGCCGGCCGCTGCCGCAATCGTCTCAAGGTCGGCCCGGAACGAGGCCGCATTCGGGTAAGGCTCGGCGCCGATCGGCGTGCCGCGGGGCGGCTCCCGTCCGACGATCGCGCGATAGGTTGCCGCAAGCCGCGCGTAGACGCCGCTGATCGCTCGGCGATAGGGCTCGTCGGTCCGCGCCTTCGATTGGTCACCGGAGCGTGCCGCAAGGTCGATGAGCGGGGCCGGGACTTCGGCCAGCTCCGAGGATATGGACAGTTCGGCGCCGAGCGCGTGGATCTGGTCGAGATAATGCGTCAGCACCGTATCCGAAGCCCGCGCAAGAGCGAGCCGGAGGGTGTCGGCGTTGACGAAGGGATTGCCGTCGCGATCGCCGCCGATCCAGCTCCCCAAGCGCAGAAATGTGCCCGGCCGCTGCCCAAGCGCCCGTTCCCACCTTGCATAGAGCGCCGGCAGGACAGGCAGAAAAACATCGCGCAGATATGAAATCGCGATTTCGACTTCATCGGCCACGAACAGACGCTCCCGCCGCAGCGGCCGGGTCTGCCAGAGGAGCCCGATGTGACGGAAGATCGCGTCTTCCACCAATTCCCCCTCCGGCGTCTCGGCCGCTCCCGCATCGCGAAGCCGCATCAGTTCGGCGATGCGGTTGCGATGATCGATCATGCTCTTGCGCCGCACCTCGGTGGGGTGAGCCGTCAGAACCGGCGCGAGAAGGCTCCGGTCGAGGAGGGCGGCGACTTGCGCCTCGTCCACGCCCTCTTCCTTCAGCGCTTGGAGGGCCTCGCCGAAGGTGGCGCCGGCCTCCGCCGCGACCCCCTGCCGGTCCTCCGCCAGGTTCGCCAGCATCGAGAAGAGCATGAAGCCGCGGACGAAGGCGAGGGTTTCGTCGAGCGTGAGCGCCGTCAGGCCGGGGTCGATGGCATCGTCCGGAGCGAGGCCGCGGTGGCGGTCGACGGACGTAGAACGGATATATTCGATGCGCCTGAAAAGGGGCTCGCCGCTATGGAGGCGGATCACGTCGCCCAGCAGCTTGCCGAGATAACGGATGTCCGGATTCTGCTCGATCGCTGGCTGGTTCATCGGCACTTTCTCTGCGAGCCTGTTTGCTTCCTGAATTCGCTCGCGCCTCGATCAGCTTTTTTGCGGCTGTCGAAGGGATGCAGCTTGTCGGGCACGCCTCTCAATCGCTTGGGCGTCGGCCTCCCCGGCGGGAACCATCCAGCTGCCGCCCACGCAGGCGACGGCGGGAAGGTCGAGCCAATCAGGCGCCGTTTCCAAGGTGATGCCGCCGGTGGGGCAAAAGCGCACATCCCCAAATACAGCGCTGAACCCCTTGAGCGCCGGGATGCCGCCCGAAGCCACCGCTGGAAAGAATTTCAGCCGGGTGAAGCCAAGATCAAGCGCCCGCATGATGTCGCCTGCCGTCGCCACGCCTGGAAGCAATGGCACAGCGGCGCCGGCCGCGGCGCGGCCAAGTTCGTCGGTGAGCCCGGGGCTGACCACGAATTCCGAGCCCGCTTCAATCGCCGCGTCGAGCTGCCGTGTGTTGAGGACAGTGCCGGCCCCTACGATCGCGCCTTCCACCCTTTTCATGGCACGGATCACGTCAAGCGCGGCCGGTGTGCGCATCGTGATTTCGATCACGGACAAGCCGCCCCGTACCAGCGCCTGCGCGATCGGGACCGCTTCCTCGACCCGTTCGATAACAAGCACGGGGATCACCGGCGCGGTGCTCATGATCGTGTCGAGGTCGCGCATTTCCATTTCCTTGAGATAGCAGTCAGGGGACCAGGTCCTGCCAAGAGCCGTCGCCTGAAATCCCTCTTGGGCGCAAGTGCCAAAGCGGCCGTATGCGCAAGAAGGCTGCGCGGAACCTTCGCCGGCTGAAGCCGGGTGGCGGCGGACAGCCCCGGACAGCCCCGGACAGGGTCAGCCGCCTCGCTTGTGAATTCACCTCTGCCCTTCTATCCGCAGCGGCTCTCGATTGAGGGGAAAACGATGACAGCCAGCGGTGGAGCTAGCAGCATGTGGGGCGGCCGCTTCGGGGGCGGACCGTCCGAACTGATGCGTAAGATCAACGCCTCCATCGATGTCGACAAGAGACTTTGGCGAGAGGATATCGCGGGATCCCGGGTCCATGCGCTGATGCTTCGCGACTGCGGGATCATCACCTCCCAAAATGCCGATGACATCGTCAGGGGCTTGGACAAGATCGCCGCCGAATATGAGCAGGACGGCGTCGCCGAGAATGTCGAGCTCGAGGATATCCACATGCAGGTCGAGCACAGGCTCAGCGAGCTTATCGGGCCCGCTGCGGGGCGGCTGCACACGGCGCGATCGCGAAACGATCAGGTGGCGACGGATTTCAGGATGTGGGTCCGTTCGGCAATGGCCGAGGCGGACGGCGCCCTCCAGGCCTTCCAGATCGTGCTCCTGGACCGCGCGGAGGAGCATGCGGAAACCGTCATGCCGGGCTTCACCCACCTGCAAACGGCGCAGCCGGTCACCTTGGGCCATCATCTGCTCGCTTATTACGAGATGCTGCGACGCGACCGATCGCGCTTCGCCGACGCAGCGTCGCGGCTCAACGAATCTCCATTGGGCGCCGCCGCGCTGGCGGGCACGAGCTATCCGATCGACCGTGAGGCGACGGCGCACGCGCTGGGGTTCGAACGGCCCACGGCCAACTCGTTGGATTCGGTGTCCGACCGGGATTTCGCGCTCGACCACCTCATGGCGGCGACCCAATGCAGCCTGCATCTGTCTCGCTTTGCCGAAGAGCTGATCATCTGGTCGAGCGGCCCCTTCGGGTTCGTGCATTTGCCGGATCAATTTTCGACCGGCTCCTCGATCATGCCGCAGAAGCGCAACCCCGACGCGGCCGAACTGGTTCGCGGGCATTCCGGCCGCATCGCTGGTGCAATGACCTCTCTCATCGTGACGATGAAGGGCCTGCCGCTCGCTTATTCCAAGGACATGCAGAACGACAAAGCGCCGGTCTTCGAAGCGCACGACCTGCTGATGATCTCGATCCACGCGCTTGCCGGCATGCTAAAGGAGACGACCTTCGACACGGGGCGCATGCGCGCGGCCGCCGGTGCCGGCTTCTCGACGGCCACCGACCTCGCCGATTGGCTCGTCCAGGCGGCGGACGTTCCGTTTCGGGAGGCTCACCACATCGTCGGTAGAGCGGTGCGGACGGCTGAGGAGCGGGGGATCGGCCTTGCCGAGCTAGACCTGCCGACGCTGAAGAGCATCGACGAGCGCATCGACGAGCGGGTCTACGACGTGCTGAGCGTCGAAGCGTCGGTACGAAGCCGCACCAGCTATGGCGGCACGGCGCCCGACAACGTTCGCCGCCAGATCGCGGCGGCGCGGAGCGCAGCCGGCCTTAGCCGGGGCTATTTGCCTTGAGCTTCCGGTCACGCTGGGCGGCGATGCGGAGGCGGAGCGCATTGAGGCGAATGAAGCCCGCCGCGTCCCGCTGATCGTAGGAACTGCTGCCTTGCTCGAAGGTGACGAGATCCTGATCATAAAGCGCGGCTGGGCTTTCGCGCCCGATGACTGTGGCATTACCTTTGTAGAGCTTCATCCGAACCCGGCCGTTCACATGCTCCTGACTCTTGTCGATCAGCGCCTGCAGCATTTCGCGTTCCGGCGAGAACCAGAAGCCGTTGTAGATGAGGCTCGCATAGCGCGGCATGATCTCATCCTTGAGATGGGCCGCACCGCGGTCGAGCGTGATCGATTCGATGCCGCGATGGGCGGCAAGCAGGATGGTGCCGCCGGGCGTCTCATAGACGCCGCGCGATTTCATCCCGACGAACCGGTTCTCGACCAGATCCAGCCGTCCGATGCCGTTATCGTGGCCGAACTGGTTGAGCAAAGTGAGCAAGTCGGCGGGCGAATGACGTTTGCCGTCGATCGCGACGGGATCGCCATGCTCGAATTCGATCTCGATCACCGTCGGCTTGTCGGGCGCGTCTTCCGGGGAAATGGTGCGCTGATGCACATATTCGGGTGCCTCGAGCGCCGGATCCTCCAGCACCTTTCCTTCTGAAGAGGAGTGCAGCAAATTGGCGTCGATCGAGAAAGGCGCCTCGCCCCTCTTGTCCTTCGAGATCGGGATCTGGTGCTTTTCCGCAAAGTCGATCAGCTGCTCGCGGCTTGCGAACTCCCATTCGCGCCAGGGAGCGATGACGCGGATATCGGGTTCCAGCGCATAATAGCCGAGCTCGAAGCGGACCTGGTCGTTACCCTTCCCGGTTGCGCCATGGCATACCGCATCGGCGCCGACTGCGCGGGCAATCTCGATCTGGCGCTTGGCGATCAGCGGCCGCGCGATGGAAGTACCCAACAGATACTGGCCCTCATAGACCGTGTTGGCGCGAAACATCGGGAAGACGAAGTCGCGTACGAACTCCTCGCGCAGATCCTCGACGAAAATGTTCTCGGTTCGGATGCCGAGCAATTCGGCCTTGCGGCGCGCAGGCTCCACCTCCTCGCCCTGGCCGAGATCCGCCGTGAAGGTGACGACCTCCGCTCGATATTCCGTTTGAAGCCATTTCAGAATGATCGACGTGTCGAGCCCGCCCGAATAAGCGAGCACGACCTTGCGGGGTTTTTGACTGGCCATTTTTACCTCTGATGGATTGAGAAGCAGCTTTCGGTCAGGGGTGCACGCCCAGCATCCATGCCATGGCGCCGCGGGCGCTGTGCATTCGGTTTTCCGCCTGTCTCCAGACTGCCGAACGCGGACCGTCGATCACCTCATCGGTCACTTCTTCGCCGCGGCGGGCGGGCAGACAGTGGAGGAACCAGGCATCCGGACAACGAGACATCAAGGCGGTGCCGACCTGGTAGGGCGAGAGCGCCGCCCGCCGCGCCTCTGCCTCGCGGTCCTGGCCCATCGAAACCCAGACGTCCGTGTAGACGATCTGGGCGCCTTCCACCGCCTCGGCCGGATCCTCCACCTGACGCACTCCGGCCGGAGCTTCGTCGAAGCCATAGCCTCGGGGGCTCGCGACGGTAAGTTCCGCCCCCAGCAAAGAGCAGCCTTCGCCGAGCGAGCGCGCGACATTGTTGGCATCGCCCACATAGGCGATTCGGACGCCCTCGATACGGCCGAGTAGCTGCTTGACCGTCAGCAGGTCGGCAAGCGCCTGCAGGGGATGATCGCTGTCGGAAAGCATGTTGAGCACCGGCGTGTCCACCGCAGCCGTCATGCGCTCGAGCAAGCGATGATCCTTCACTCGCGCGGCGATCAGCGAATGGTAGCAGGCGAGCGTCCGAGCGACGTCCTCGACGCTCTCCCGAGTTCCGAGGCTGACTTCATCCTGCTGGATGTAGACAGGGTGCGCGCCAAGTTGCACGGCCGCCATCTCCATCGAATTGCGGGTTCGGGCGCTCGGCTTTTCGAAGTAGAGAGCTACACCTTTCCCCTGAAGCGGGCGGCGAATATGCTGCCGCTCGGAAAGCGCCAGGATCTGCTCGAGGTTGGTCCGGCCAAGATCGCGGATCGTGAGGAGATGGCTCACCAGCTCGCCTCCCTCTTCACCATGGTGCCGATGCCTTGGTCGGTAAGCAGCTCGATCAGCAGGGCATGCGGAACGCGCCCATCGATGATATGCGCGGTGCCGACGCCGGCATCCACGGCATCGGCGCAAGCCTTGAGCTTCGGGATCATGCCCGCGCTGACGCTGTCATGGCCGATCCGCTCGCGCAGCTCGTCGGAGGTGAGGCGCTGGACCAGTGAATTCTCGTCATTGACGTCCTCGAGCAGCCCCGGAGCCGCGGTAAGGTAGACGATCTTCTCGGCCTCCATGGCCGCGGCAATGGCGCGCGCCGCCTCGTCGGCATTGATGTTGTAAGGCTGGCCGGTGTCGTCGGCGCCGATGGTGGAGACGACCGGCGCAAGACCTTCGTCGAGCAGCCGGTGCAGCACGGAGGCGCGCACGAAGGAAACGTCGCCGACAAAGCCGAGCGAGGGGTCGCGCGGAGTCACCGTCAGGAGCCCCGCATCCTCCCCGGAGACGCCGACCGCCACCGGCTCATCGAGCGCCTCCCGATTGATCGTCGCGACAAGATTGCGGTTGATCTTGCCCACCAGCACCATGCGGACGATGTCCAGCGTTTCCGCATCGGTAACTCGAAGCCCGTCCTTGAATTCTGGCTCCTTGCCGATCCGCCGCATCATGGCATCGACTTGCGGCCCTCCACCGTGGACCAGCACGCAACGGACGCCGACGCTTCGCAGGAGCAGCACGTCCTGGGCCAAAGCCCGGTCGAGTTCGGGGTCGATCGCCGCTCCGCCCAGCTTGACGACGATCGACTTGCCGGAAAAGCGCCGAATGTAGGGAAGCGCCTCGACGAGCACCCGCGCGGTTTCGGTGGCGGTCATGATGTTTTGCTGTTTTCTTTGATGTAGCCAGGGCCGAGATCGATGCCGATCACCTGCGCGCTTCCCGTGCCCAAGCCGAGCGCGACTTCGACCTCGATCCGTTCCTGCTTCATATGAGCCGCGACCGCTTGGTGATCATGATCCGCGTTGGTCCCGGCCGTGGAGACGACGATGCCGCCATAAGCGACTTTGGTCTTTTCGGCATCAAAAGCGATCCCGGAAGAACCGGCGGCGGCGAGCAAGCGGCCCCAATAAGGATCGCCCCCGTACCAGGAACATTTCACGAGATTGTTCTCGGCGATGTTCTTCGCGGCGGCCCGCGCCTCGGCATCGTTGGCCGCGCCAGTCACTTTAAGCGCGACCATCTTGGTCATCCCCTCGGCGTCGCGCGCCATTTGAAGCGTCAGATCCTCGCACGCCCGATGCACCGCGTCGGCGAATTCCGTCAGATCCGGCCGCCCGCGGCGGCCGGATGCGAGCATGATCACGGTGTCGTTGGTCGACGTGGCGCCGTCAACGTTCAGCGTGTTGAAGGTTCTGTCGGCCGCATCGCGCAGGATCGCCTGCATCTCCTCCGCTTCGACATCGGCATCGGTGGTGAGGAAAGCGAGCATGGTGGCCATGTTGGGCGCGATCATCCCGCATCCTTTGGCCATGCCGCCAAGCGTGAAGGTCGCGCCCGTGACGAGCACTTGCTTGATCTTGTGATCGGTCGTCAGGATGCCCTTCGCGGCGTCCTGCGCGCCGTCGGCAGAAAGTTTCTTCGCCAGCTTAGGGGTCGCTTGCACGATCTTCTCGATCGGCAACGGCGTGCCGATGATGCCGGTCGAGCAGACGAGAACATGCTCACTGGCCATGCCGAGCGCATCCGCCGCGGCCTTGCACATCAGTTCGGCGTCCGCGCGGCCCGCGACGCCAGTGCCGGCATTCGCATTGCCCGAATTGACGATGATCGCGGCCGCCCGCCCGCCATTGGCTTCGAGCCGGGAGCGGCAGGCGGCGACCGGAGGCGCAAAGAACTTGTTCTGCGTGAAGACGGCGGCGGCCGGCACCGGACGGCGATCGTCGGTGGCGACGAGCGCCATGTCGTAGCGGCGCCGTTTGACGCCGGCATGGCAGCCGGCGGCGACGAAACCTTCGGCAGCAGTGACACTCATGGATAGACCCCGCATAGCGGCAGCCCGGCGGTCTCATCGAAGCCGAGCATGAGGTTGGCGCATTGGATCATTTGTCCGGCGGCTCCTTTCACCAGATTGTCGAGAGCGGCGATCGCCAGAACCGATCCCGTCCTTGCGTCGTAGCGGGCCGTAAGCTGCACCGAATTGGCGCCGAGCGTCCATTTGGTGGCCGGGGACTGTTCCGTCACATGTATGAAGGGCTCATTGGCATAGGCGGCGCGCAGCGCTTCCAGCGGCTCGTCCTCGTTCATGGTTTTGGCTGCCCGGCCATAGCAGGTGGCAAGGATTCCGCGGGTCATCGGCGCCAGATGCGGCGTGAACAGTAGCTTCGCGCCGAGCGAGGCTTCCATTTCGGCCGTATGGCGGTGCGACACGAGGCCGTAAGCGGACAGCGATCCGGAAACGGTGTTGAATGCCGTTCCCTCCTTGACGCCGCGGCCCGCTCCACTGACGCCCGAACTGGCGTCGACGACGATGCTCTCCCGATCGATGAGGCCGGCGTCGACGAGGGGCTTCAAGGCAAGGATCGTCGCTGTTGGGTAGCAGCCCGCAGCGGCCACCGCCGAAGCTCCTTTGATGGGCTCGCGGTGGAGTTCCGGGATGCCATAAACGAATTGGCCCAGGAGATCCGGTGCCTGATGCTCCTCTCCATACCATTTTTGGTAGGCAGCCGGATCCTGAAGGCGAAAATCCGCTCCCAGGTCGACGAAGGGGATTCCTCTTTCCAGGATGGCGGCTGCCAGCGCCTGCGTTTGCCCATGAGGTAGCGCTGCAAAGACAAGGTCGATGCCATCCAGCGCGCCGGCACCGTAGAGCTCGACTTCGGCCTCAGGATAGGCAAGCGCCAGGTGGGGCTGAACGTCGCTGATCAACTGGCCGGCCTGGCTGTCCCCGAACAATTTGTGGGGCTGCAGATGCGGGTGGCCCGCACACAGGCGCAGAAGTTCGCCGCCGACGAATCCGGATGCTCCTAAAATGGCCGTCTGCACAGGCATGATTGCTTATCTATGCACGTTTGTGCATAATTATGCAACCGCCCGATCGCGGCCGTATCGCGTCGGATCTAGTTTCGGCGCGGCCGCGGATCGACCCGACGGTCGGACGGGACCGGCGTTGACGACGGATCGAGCCCCCCTCCGAGCGCCACATAAAGATCGACGGCGTTCGAGAGCTGCTCGCGGCGGGTGAGCAGCGCTTGCTGCTCGGCCGCGAACAATTCGCGCTGGGCGTCCAGCACTTCCAGGAAGTTGGCCACCCCGTTCTGGTAGCGCAGCGTCGCCAGCTCGGCGCGCTCGCGTTGCGCGGCCACTTCGCGTTGCTGTGAAACCAGTCGGTCCACCAGCCAGCGGCGAGCAGCAAGACGGTCGGCCACTTCGCGAAAGGCGTTCTGGATGGCGCGTTCATAGCCCGCGGTGGCGATACCCCGGCGCGCAACCGCGACGTCGAGATTGCCGCGATTGCGGCCGGCATCGAAGATCGGAAGTGACGCGCCGCCGCCAAAACTCCAGGTGAAGGCGTCACCGCTGAACAGCCCGCCCAAGGCCGTGCTCGCAAAGCCGAGCGCGCCGGTGAGGCTGATCCGAGGGAAGAAGGCGGCGCGGGCGGCGCCGACATCGGCATTTGACGCCCTCAGCTGTTCCTCGGCCTCCAATATGTCTGGCCGGTTGGTCAGCAGGTCGGATGGGAGGCCGGCCGAGATATTCTCGACAATGCCCTGCGCCTGGAGCGGAAGCGGTGAGGGGAGCGGTGCCGCGACCGGTCCGCCCACGAGGAATTCGAGGGTATTGCGGGTCTGGGCGCGCTGCAGCTGGAGATTGGCAAGTTCGGTTTGCGCCTGGGTGAGGAGGGTTTCGACCTGCCGGTAATCGAGCGCCGACGTCACGCCCGCGTCCAGTCGCAGCTTGGCGATTTCGAGCGCACGGCGGCGGCTCTCGACCGTTGTCTGCGCAAGCGCGATACGGGCGTCGAGCTCGCGCTCGGTGAGATAGGCTTCGGCCACGTCCGCCACCAGGCTGATCTGGAAAGCGCGCTGCGCATGGATGGTTGATAGATAGTTGGCGCGAGCGGACTCGGTTAGGCTGCGGATGCGACCCCAGAAATCGAGCTCGAAAGAGGCAATGCTGGCGCCGATGTCGAAGCGATTGCCGGTGATGGCGCCGCCTTGGAAATCCTCCACTCGGGAACGGGTCGCGCCGGCGGTGGCGTCCACGGTGGGAAGCCGATCGGCGCGCTGGATCCGATACTGGCCCCGCGCCTCCTCGATGCGGAGAACGGCCGTGCGCAGATCGCGGTTATGCAGCAGCGCGCGTTCGATCAGCGCCTGGAGCCGCGGATCGCGGAAGAAGCTCCGCCATTCCACCTCCAAGGCGCGAGGACCGGCTGAGGCCGGCCATGCGTCGGCGGGATATTCGGGCGCGGTCGGAAGCGCAGGCTGCACATATCTGGGCTGCTGCGAGCAGCCGGCGAGGAGCAGCACGACCATTGATGCAGCCGGCTTAAGCATGGGCGAGACCCTCGCCCGGCGCCGGCCTGGGCCGCTTCTTCGATCGACGGGCGAGAAACGTCCGTATCACGACAAAGAAGAGCGGGATGAAGAAGAGGCCAAGGCCGGTGGCCGTGATCATTCCGCCCATCACCCCGGTGCCAAGCGCCCGCCGGCCCGCCGCACCGGCGCCGCTGCTGATCACCAGCGGCAGCACGCCGAGGATGAATGCGAGTGACGTCATCAGGATCGGTCGGAAGCGCAGGCGCACCGCTTCGAGCGTCGCCTCGATCACGCCCTTGCCCGCATCCTCCAGATCCTTGGCATATTCCACGATCAGGATCGCGTTTTTGGCCGACAGGCCGATGATCGTGATGATGCCGATGTTGAAATAAACGTCCATCGCCATGCCGCGGGCCAGACCGAAGAGAAGCGCCCCGAGCACGCCGAGCGGAACGACCAGGAGCACCGCCACCGGGATGGACCAGCTTTCGTAAAGGGCGGCGAGCAGCAGGAAGACGACCAGCAACGACAGTCCCAGCAGCAGCGGGACTTGGCCCGCACCCTGCTGCTCCTCGAGCGAGAGGCCCGACCATTCATAGCCGATGCCCTCCGGTAATTGCTCCGCCAGCATCGCCATTTCGGCCATGGCCTCGCCGGTGGCCTTCCCGGGCGCTGCCGATCCCGAGATCGTCATGGCAGGAAAGCCGTTATAGCGGAGGAGCTGCGGCGATCCGGCGGTCCATTCTGCCGTGGTGAAGGCGGAAAAGGGTACCATTTCACTCGTGGCATTGGGGACGCGGAGCTGGAGAATGTCCTCCGGAGTCATCCGCTGGGCCGCCTCGGCCTGCAGCACCACCCGCAGCACCCGTCCCTCGCGATTGAAGTCGTTGGCGTAAGCCGATCCGAAGGCGATGGCGAGCGTGTTGTTGACGTCCTCGATGCGGAGGCCGAGCGAGCGAGCCTTGATCCGATCGACCGTGACCCGCAATTGCGGGCTGTCTTCCAATCCCTCCGGGCGCACGCCGACCACAACCTGGCTTTGCGCGGAGGCGCCCAGCAGCTGATTGCGTGCGTCGAGGAGCTTCTGATAGCCGAGGCCGGAGCGATCCTGAAGGCGAAGATTGAAGCCGCTCGAATTGCCGAGTTCCTGGATGGCGGGCGGGCTGAGGGTGAAGATCATGGCGTGCTTGGAGCCGCCGAGCGCACCCATCGACTTGCCGGCCAAGGTGGCGGCGCTGTTCTCTACGCCCGGGCGTTCATCCCAGGGCTTCAAGGGCACGAACATGATTGCCGCATTCTGGCCGCTGCCGAAGAAACTGAAGCCGAGCACGGAAATCACTTGGCGAACCTGGGGCTGGGCCATGAAGAAATCTTCCGCTTCCTCCACGGCGAGCTGCGTGCGCTCGCGCGTGGCGCCCGGCGGCGCTTGCACCACGGCAACGACATAGCCTTGGTCTTCCTCGGGCAGGAAGGTCGTCGCAACCGACAGGTAAAGCGCTCCGACCACCGCGAGCAGCGCGGCATATACGGCGAGCCAGCGCTTCGGCCGCGATATGACGGAGGCGACCGCGCCCTCATAACGATCGGTGGTGCGAGCGAAGCCGCGGTTGAAGCGGGCGAAGAATCCTCGCCCTTCCGTCTTTTGCTGCGAATGGCGGAGGAAGGTGGCGCATAAAGCCGGCGTAAGGGTGAGCGCCATCAAGGCGGAAAAGGCCATGGCGAACGCCAGGGTGACCGAGAACTGACGATAGATGCCGCCGGTGGAGCCGGGGAAGAAAGCCATCGGCACGAACACCGCAATCAGCACGAGCGTGATGCCGATGATCGGGCTGACGATCTGCCCCATCGCCTTGTAGGTCGCTTCGCGCGGAGGAAGCCCTTCTTCGGCCATGATCCGTTCGACATTCTCGATCACCACGATGGCGTCGTCGACCAGGATGCCGATCGCCAGCACCATGCCGAACAAGGTCAGCACGTTGATCGAATAGCCGAGGAAATACAGGCCGAGGCAGGCGCCGAGGAGCGCAACCGGAACCACGATCGTCGGGATGATCGTGGATCGGAGATTCTGGAGGAAGAGGAACATGACGAGGAAGACGAGGACCATCGCTTCCAGCAAAGTGATCAGCACTTCTTCGATTGAAATCGAAACGAACAGAGTGGTGTCGTAGGGAATGGAATAAGCCACATCGGCGGGGAAGAAGGCCTTGAGGCCCTCCATCCGATCCTTCACTCCCTGCCCGGCTTCGAGCGCGTTCGCGCCGGTGGCAAGCTGGATGGCAATCCCGGCCATGGGCTGCTTGTTGAGCCGGGTGGTCGTTTCATAGCTGTTGGCGCCAAGCTCGACCCGGGCGACATCGCCGAGGCGGACGACGGAGCCATCGGTGTTGGCGCGCAGGATGATCTGCGAGAATTCCTCGGGCGTCGTAAAACGGCTCTGGGTGATGACGGTGGCGTTGAGCTGCTGGCCTGTCGGCGTCGGCTGGGCACCGATCTGGCCCCCGGGGGTCTGGGTGTTTTGCTCACGGACGGCGGCAAGCGCTTCGGCCGCCGACATGCTGTAGCCGGAGAGCCGCTCCGGATCGAGCCAGATCCGCATCGCATATTCCGATCCGAACAGGGTGACGTCGCCTACGCCAGGCACGCGCCGCAGCTCGTCGACGATACGGGTGCTCGCATAATTGCCGAGATCGAGCGCGCTTCGCGATCCGTTGGGCGAGGTCAACGCCACGATCATCAGAAAGTTGGAATTGGCTTCGGTAACGGTAACGCCCTGGCGCCGCACTTCTTCGGGAAGACGGGGCTCGACCCGGCTGAGCCGGTTCTGGACGTCGACCTGCGCAAGGTCGACATCGGTGCCGCTTTCAAACGTAACGGTGATCGTCGCAGAGCCGTTCGCAGCCGAGGACGAGCTCATGTAGAGGAAGTTCTCGACCCCGTTCATCTCCTGCTCGATGATCGAGGTGACGTTTTGCTCGAGCGTGGCGGCGTCCGCGCCCGGATAGTTGACGTTGATCGATACCGACGGGGGCGCGATTGTCGGATATTGCTCGATCGGCAGGGCCTGAACGGCGAGCAGCCCGGCAAGCGAGATCGAGAGCGCGATCACCCAGGCGAAAATCGGGCGATCGATAAAGAATCTAGCGAGCATTGACGGGTCCCGTTGCAGCGGCCGTGGCCGGCCGAGCGGCCGAGGCGAGGGGCACCGGCTTCACCGGCGCCCCGGGGGCCACCTTCTGAAGGCCATCGACGATCACCTTATCGCCCGGCCTCAGCCCTTCCGTGACGATCCAGGCGCCGCCGGCGAGCCGGCCGAGCTTGATGGGACGCGGCGAGGCAACGTTGCCCGGGCCGAGCACCATCACGCTGCCGCCTCCCGGCGTGAGCTGGACCGCGCGCTGCGGCACGGCGATGCCGTTCGGGTTGCTTCCCGCTTCGATGCGGACACGGACGAACTGGCCCGGCAGCAGCAGCCGCTGCGGGTTCTGGAACGAAGCCCGCAGGCTGATGCTTCCCGTGGTGGGGTCTACCGCCTGGTCGAGGAAGTTGAGGGTTCCGGTAATGCCATATTCGCTGCCGTCTTCCAGCAGCACCGTCACGGTGCGGGCGAGGGCGGGCCCGCCGCCCTGCGCCTGGCGGCGGAGCGCGGTCAGCTCCTCGCTGGACTGGGAAAAGTTGACATAGATAGGATCGAGTTGCTCGATCCTGGTGAGCAAGGTGCCGTTGGCCTGGCTCGCCAGAGCGCCCTCGGTCACCTCGGCGCGGCCGACGCGGCCGGCGATTGGGGCCGTCACCGTCGTGTAGCCCAGCGTCAGCTGCGCCTGCCGGACCTGGGCTTGGGCGGAGCCGACTTCCGCCTGCGCCTGCGCTAGGCGCGCCTGGGCGGCGTCGAATTCCTGCTTGCTGATCGCATCCCGAGCGACCAGCGGCCGATATCGCTCCACGTCGCGGCGCGCGTTATTGGCCTCGGCCTGGGCGCGCCGGACGGCGGCGAGCTGGACGTCGAGGCTGGCCCGAAGCGGACGCGAGTCGATCCGGAACAGGGGAGCGCCGCGGCCGACGTCGGAACCCTCGGTATAGAGCCGCTGTTCGACGATACCGTCGACCCGCGCCCGCACCTCCGCGGTCCGCACCGCCGCCACGCGGCCAGGAAGCTCGACCATGTTGACGACCGGCGTGGGAGCAACCGTAAGGACACTGACTTCCGGGGGCGGCGGGGGCGGCGGCGCGCCCTGGCCACTGGAGCAGGCGGCAACGAACAGCCACGCCGCCATAAGCGCCGGAAAGTGAGAGGAGCGACCGGACATTGATGATTCCTATGGTGGAGCGACTCTTGACCCTGGGCTGGTCAGTAGTCGGCCATTCATGTAATGTACGTTACAGTACAGGTCAAACATAAACCAGAATGGATCGAGGATGCGCTGTACGATTGGCTGTGGGCGGAAGACGAAGCGAGAGATGCGACGCCAGGCGATCCTCGCCGCTGCGCATGAACTTTTCGTAGAGAAAGGTTATGAGGCGACGACGCTGAGCGACGTCGTTCGACGCTCCGGCGGTTCTCTAGCGACCCTTTATGACATGTTCGAGAACAAGCCTGGGCTGCTCCGCTCATTGGTGGAGGAGCGCTGCTCGCTCGTCAGCGACACGATTGACCGCGCCGCCTCATCGCATCAGCCGCCGCGCGAGGCGCTGCGCGAGATTGCCGCACAAATGTTCGACACGATCATCGATCCGGGTTCGGTGGCGTTATGCAAGGCGGCGCTGGTCCAACCCGATCTTGGGCGCCAGCTCTACGAGGCCGGCCCGGCAACCGGGCATGCGAAGCTCGCAGAATATTTGGCGCTGCAGGCGAAGGAGGGATCAATGAATATCGATGATCCCGCCGCCGCCGCCCAAATCTTCTTCCAGATGATGTTCGGGCATTTCTTTCAACAGCTCGTCTTCGGCCTTCCCATTCAGATCAGGCCGGAGGAACGAGTCCGGCATTTCGATTACGTCTTGGCGGCTTTCTTCAACATCTACGGCTGTACGCCCGGCTCTTCATCGCGCGCCGCGCCAGCTGAACCGCGCCTGCCATAATCGAGAAAACGAGGGAAGTGGCTCGCTGGGCAGTGCAATTTCAATCGATGCTCCGCCGTCGTCTCCATCTATGAAGGTCACGATGCCGGCACCGGGACGCTTACCTATCACTATCCGCTGTGCGGATTTTTGAGTGGCGCGGATGGTGGCGCCACAGACGCCTGGCCAGACGGGAGCCATCGAGGAGAGGATCTGATGCTCGCTGAATGCCCATCGCTCGCTCCGTCGACTTTGTCCTTCCTGGAGCGGCGCGGCTCCGGCTGCGGCCTCCTCATCGGGAACGAGTGGCGGTCGGCCGAGGGCGGCCGAACGATGCCGACCCTCGATCCGGCGACGGGAAAGCAGATGGCGACGATCGCGCTTGCGTCCGGGGCCGACGTCGACCTTGCCGTGGCCGCAGCGCGCAGGACCCTGCCGCTTTGGAGTGCCACCGCGCCGCTCGAACGGGCGCGAATATTGTGGCGGATCGCTGATCTGATCGAGGCCCATATCGACGAGCTGGCGGAGCTCGAAACGCTTGACCAAGGCAAACCGCTGTTCGTCGGTCGCTGGGCGGAGATACCGGGGGCAGCGAACCAGTTCCGGTTCTTCGGTGGTCAAGCCATGGCGATCGAAGGCAGCACGATCCAAAGTTCGATCAATTATCAGCCGGCGGGCAAGAAGATGGCCAGTTGGACCCTCCGCGAGCCGGTGGGGGTCGTCGCCGCCATCGTGCCATGGAACTCCCCTTTGGTCTTGACGGCGATGAAGCTCGCACCTGCGCTCGCTGCCGGATGCACTTTGGTTCTGAAACCTGCGGAGGACACCTCCCTCAGCGCGCTGCGTCTGGCCGAACTGATGCTGGAGGCCGGGCTGCCGCCAGGCGCGCTCAACATCGTGACCGGCACGGGCGATCGGACCGGGGCTGCCTTGGCCGCGCACCTGGACGTGGACAAGGTTGCCTTCACCGGATCCACCCGCACTGGCCGCGCGATCCTGGATTCGGCGAAGGGCAATCTGAAACGGGTAAGCCTCGAACTCGGCGGTAAGTCGCCGACGATCGTTCTTGCGGATGCGGATCTCGATCTCGCCGTCGCCGGAGTGGCAAATGCCATTTACTTCAACGCAGGTCAGGTCTGCGTCGCCGGGTCGCGGCTCTACGCGCACCGGTCGGTCTACGATCGGGTCGTCGAAGGCGTTGCTGCTCTTGCCGGCACGCTCAAGCTCGGCCACGGCCTGGACGCTGCCACCCAGATGGGACCGCTCGTTTCGGTGCGGCAGGCGGACCATGTCTCCTCGCACATCGAGGCTGCGCGCTCGGCCGGTGCCACGATCCTCACCGGCGGCGAGCGGGACGGGGCCGCCGGTACGTTCATTTCACCGACGCTGATCGTCGATGTTCGACCCGACATGCCGATCGTCCGGGAAGAGGTGTTCGGCCCCGTATTGGTGGCACAGCCGTTCGACGACATCGACGACGTCATCGTCGCAGCCAACGACAGCGATTACGGACTGGCGGCCAGCATCTGGACGGAATCGCTGTCGAGCGCTCACCGGGCCAGCAGCGCATTGAGAGCCGGTTCGATCTGGATCAATTGCCATTCGATGTACGACGCGGCTCTGCCGATCGGAGGGATCAAGCAGTCCGGCTGGGGCCGGGACAGCGGCAAGCAGGCGCTCGACAACTATCTCGAATGGAAAACCGTCTGTGCGGTCGTCTGACGCTGCCGTGCCGCATATCGGTCAAGAATTGCGAATGAGCGGCGGAGCGATGAGCGTGGAAAACTTGAACAAGCCGCTAGGAACGAAAAGGGGGCGCCGTCGGGCACACGAGCGTGCTTGCCCTGGATTTGAGCGGCCGGCCTCGCTCGGCTCGGTAGGGCGACACGCTCCCAACTGTGGCGGACAGGCAACGTTGTGCCGACGGGCAACCGGGCGTACCCTCCCCGCCGAAGCTCTGTTGCGGGCGCCGTCGAGGAGTATCAAGGTGGAAAAAGGCGTCCCTATCCGTTCCATCACCCGCGCCATCGCGGCCTTGCAGGCGATCAACCGGAAGGGTTCCCTTTCGATGATGGAAATCGCACGCGCTGCCGACGTCCCCTATCCGACGGCCTGCCGGATCGTTCAGACTTTGCTGTATGAGGGGCTGATCGAGCAGGAGCCGGCGCGGAAACGCTATCGTGCCACCGCCATGGTGCAGACCCTGTCGCACGGCTTCCAGCACGACGACCGGCTGGTCACGATTGCGAGGCCGCACATCGAGGCGTTGACCCGTTCCGTCGGCTGGCCGATTTCCATCGCAGTTCGAGTCGGCCGGAACATGATGCTGCGCGACAGCACCCATGCGACCACGTCCTTGACGTTCGAGCAATATTATCCCGGCTTCACCCTTCCGATCCTGGACAGCGCGTCCGGAAAGCTTTCGATGGCGTTCACGTCGGATGAGGAGCGGCTGATGATCCTTAAGTGGATGCGCGTGTCGCAGGATATAGATCTGGAATATCTTCATACCGCTGAAGTGAGCCTCGACATCGACAAGATCAGGTCGCAAGGTTATGCGGTCCAGGGTCGCAATCACTTCAATCTTACTCCTGGAAAGACCTCGTCGATCGCGGTGCCGATATTCATGAACGGCAGCTTCGAAGCCGCGATGACAATGGTCTTTTTCGTCACTGCCATGAGCCTCGATGCCGCTCTCGCCCGCTATCTGGCCGAGCTTCAGGAGACGGCGGCGCGGATCAGCGGTGCGCTGAGTGCCGGGACGGCGAGCGAGGCGGGCCCGGCCGCGGTCCTACTTTCCTGAAACATCCGACCCGGACCGGAGCGACGATCCTCGGCACTGAGGCCTCGTTGTTCACGCCTGCCCGGCAAAATGGTCTTGATGGTGGGCCAGATACCAGTCGGCGATTTCCTCGCGCGTCGCCCACCAGATGCCGTCCAGCGACTGGGCGTGCTGGATGAATTCCCGCAACGCGCGAAGCCGGTGCGCGCGGCCCGAAACATGCGGGTGCAGGCCGACGTTCATCAACCGGCCGGTCGTACCGCCTTCCTCATGCAGAACGTTCAACTCCTCGATGAGCGCGTCGCGGAATTGATCGGTCGTGTAGTTCTTGCGGGTAATGAAGGTGAAGTCGTTGATTTCGTTAGAATAGGGCACGGAAACGATCGGCCCGTGAGGGGTGCGAAGGAGATAAGGCTGATCGTCGTTCATGATATCGCAGTAGAATGTGCAGCCATATTCGGCGAGGATATCCGCCGTCCGCGTCGTCCCCCTGAGCGATGACGACAGCCAGCCCTTCGGTTTTCGGCCGACATATTTCTCGAATTGCTGGAGCGTCCTGAGGACGATCTCGCGCTCCTTATCCGGCTCCGCATTGAAGTCGGTGAGTAGCTCTCCTTGCTCCCAATTGTGGGAAAGGAGCTCCCAACCCCGCTCGAGGCATGCATCGGTCATCGCGCGGCGGCGTTCGAACGTGACGGCGTTGGCGGTGCAGCTCGCCTTCGCGCCAAGCTCGTCAAACAGATCGAACAAGCGCCAGATGCCCACCCGCTGGCCATATTCGCGCCAGCTGAAATTCGGGAAATCGGGCGTGTTTCCAGGCAGGATGTCCGGCAGGATCGACGGTCCGCCGGCATAATAGGGCCGATCCGTATCCTTGACGAGATCCCAAGTCTCCAAATTGAAGGTGAGTATCAGCGCGACGCGTGCACCCCCCGGCCACTTCAACGGCTTGCGAGCGGGCATCGGGATATAGTCATAGTCCATGCGGCGAGCGCCTCAATGCTGGCTCAGCAGGGCGCCGAAGCCCTCGATCTGATCGGTAATCCCCATGCTACGCAAGGCGTGCCAATAAGTCGCGGTGTTGATCGCGATCACCGGTTTCTCGAGCCAGAATTCCGCGACTGCAGCGACTTCGGCAAAGGCCAGGTTGGTGCCGCACTGGATGATCGCGTCGGCGCCGTCGCTGACTTCGATCGCGGCCTGCTTCAGCACTTGGCGCGATTCGTGCGCGATCAGCATCGGAGACGGCGACTTCAGCCCGACGAGGTTGACGACTTCATAGCCGCCATCCTCGAAGAAGCGACGGACGTTCGCATCCCCGACCGGCATATAGGGCGTGACGATCCCGATCTTGCGAATGTTGCCGTAGGCCCTGATGGCTGCGTCGACCGCGGTCGACCCCAAAATGACGGGGATGCCCCCGGTTCGCTCCAGCATCTTCGCGTGGAGGCGTTCCGCCCCCTCGGCGCCGTCCCAGAAGGTCTCGGCCGACATTCCCATGATCACGCAGCCCGGATCCATCGACATCGCCACGTCGACGGCATCGAGCGTCGCCTCCCGGATCGACTGAAGCATGACCATGAAGGATTCGTCGTCTACGACCTTCGTGTCGGGGATGGCGATGCGCGAGAAGTGATTGGTGACGCCCCGGGGACGCATCGCCTCATATTCCGGCTGGACGCTGGTATTGGTCGAAGGCGCGACGACCGCGAACTTCATGCGATATCCGAGCGAGTCCACCATCATGATCTCTCCTGCAGAGCTGCAAGACGGCGGCCGCGACAAGCGCGCGGCGCCCGCCGCGGGCCGCGGCACGGTAACCGCGCTTCAATCAATGGCTGCCTCCTGAGCGAGGCTTTCCAACATCGACTGTCGCAGAAGGTAGGCGCGGCGCTGTTCCGGATCGGCAGCGATCGATGCGAGGCGTAGCTCGTGAGCGCTCGTATCGCTGCCGTTGCCCCCCTCGATCAGCTTCTTATTCTCGATGGTTTGCGCCTGGACGAAGCTTCGCGCGATCGTGCGGCGCTGCCGGTCGTAGTGGGCGAGCGCCTCGTCCGGCTGCCTTTTCTCCGACAGGATCTCCTGCAATTTGCCGGTGAGATTCCAGATGTCATGGATGCCCGAATTCATCCCGAACCCGCCGAGAGGGTTGTTGAGATGCGCGGCATCTCCGGCCAGCAGCACCCGGCCATGACGGAAGCTTTGGGCAACGCGCTGATGCACCCGATAAAGAGTGCGATGATGGGTTTCCACTCGGGCGCCATTGCCCGTGAGCCGATCAAATATCGCGTCCTTGTTCGTATCCGACAGCAAATCCGCTTCCGGCGCGTCGACGTCCGTGGGGACCAGGACGCGCCAATAATCGGGAACTCGTAGCAACACGCACCATTCGTCCCGGTCGGTCACGTAATTGACGTTGGCCAAGCCTTTGAAATGATGCTGGAGCGGGTATTTCGTCGACAAGGTCAGGAATCGCTCTGGATAGGTGAAGCCTTCGAATTCGCTCCCGGTCCATTTCCGGACCGTGGAGTTGGAGCCGTCGGCACCGATCAGATAATCCGCGCGGATCGTCTCGATCCTCATCGGCGTCTCGACTTGAACCGTGACCCCGTCCTTATCCTGCTCGAAAGCAAGGACGCGCCGCTGGAACAGCGCCGTCCCGGTCGTCAGCGCATCCAGCTTCGCCGTGAGCAGCCGAGCGATCTTGAACTGTTCGCATTGCAGTCGGTAGGGGTGCGCGCTGACGTCGGCGAGCTCGCCGAAATCGAATTCGATGGTCTGGCCGCTCTTGCGGTTGCGGTAATGGTAAATGGGTGCGCGCAGCCCTTGCTCTTCCAGCTCGTCGAGTACGCCGAGGCGGCTCATCATGTCCAAGGTGGGGGGGTGCAGCGTTGAGGCGCGCATGTCCTCGGGGCAGTCGGGCAAGGCTTCGACGAGGATCGTATCTATTCCCGCCATTGCCAGGCGATAGGCCGCGGTTGCGCCGACCGGGCCGCCTCCCGCCACAAGAACGCGTGTCCTGATCATCTCCGCCCGAACCCCCGACTTGAGCGCATTCCCGGGCCGACGCGGCCTGCCAATGTGATGGCGGATAGCGTTCCAGACGGACTGCGGAGAGGCGTGAGCGGAGAGTGTTCGTCTGCCGGTGAAAGTAGGATGCAAACCTGCAGGGCAATCGGCATGGATTACCCAAGAGCCTCGGTGACACTGCCAAGCTCGCGGTTCGCGCGGCGACTTGGTTCGCCCGTGGCAACGAGATCCTCGACGGCCTCAGGAGGAAAAATTGAGAGCGTATCAGCGATCAGATGGGGCACGCCTGCCTGCACTTCGTCGACCGTCCGGATCCGATCGCCGGCGCGTGGGAAGCCATGCTTCGGGTGAGTGCAGCCTGCCTCAATCCTCGGGACCTCAAGATCCTTTCAGGATATTACCGCCCGCGGCGAGCCGCCGACCGGATCCACTTTCGGACGGTGTCGGGGAGGTCATTGCGATTGGGGAGGGCGTCACAAGCGTGCAGCTCGGCGAGCTCGTTCGCCAACGGCATTTGAAAGGATGATTTGAACGATGTCAGCCTATATCGTCGCCACCGTTCGGATAACCGACGCCGACAAGTTCAGCGCTTATTTGCAGGCGATCGCCGGGTTGAGCGAACGCTTCGGCGGCGAATATGTCGTGAGGGGCAAAGTGACGGAGGTTCTCGAAGGCTCGGTGGATCCGGACGAGCGTGTCGTCGTCAGCCGATTCCCTTCGGCTCAGGCCGCTCGCAATTATGTGGCGTCGCCTGAATATGCGGCAGGCGCGGCGCTTCGCACCGGAGCGGGCGAAGTGGAATCCCGGCTGCTGGTCGACGGCAACTGACCATCGGCGCAACGTCTGCGGCGGCGGCGTCCCGGCGGGTCAATTGTGCGGCGGGCTTGCGTCCGACCAGTTCTTCCAGTCGCGGGTCACGAAGACTTCGTCGATCAATGTTCTTTGGAAGCAGATGCCGTTGCGGAACCACTGCCACGTGCGGGCCCGGTTCTTCCGGTCGTCGCTATTCTGGATCATCTCGTAGAGATAGATGTCCGGCTCGTCCTTGCGCGTCCAGTTGAGGCAGGTCGAGCGGCCGAAATCGTCCGGCTGCATCTGTGCGGCCCACCCCGTGATAAGGTCGTTGTCCCACCGGATCCGTCCATTGTCGTACCAGGCGGGAAAGTCGCGCACCTCGGTGCGGCCATCTTCCCAGAAATAATAGTTCGTCTGGTGATATTCGCGGCCCGGCTCGTCGGTCAGGCGGCAGATCAGCCGGGACCGATGCTGATCGGTAAGTTGGCCGGTGACTGCGTCGTAATAGCGATACCAGCCTTCCCAAACGCCCTCGTTGCTGACGAGGATCGGCATGGTCTCGCGAATTCCCAGTGTTGAGTGTCTTTCCATTTCGATCCTTTCGTAATCAATCGGTCTGAAGCTTGACCACCACCCTGCCGATGGACGCACCGCACGGAAAACGCTCGACGGCGCCGTAGGCGCCGTCCAGCCCTTAAGTCCGAAAGCTGCAGGAGGCAGCTCGGCAGGACGACAAGTGAGAGGGCGAATTCGCTGCGCCCCCGGATGCCCTCGTTGTGCAGGCGGAGTGAGGCTTCGTCCTCGCGGACGTTGCCAATGCCGACGATGCCGCCGAGCAGGTGCTTCAACCGCGGCTCGATCGCCGCGAAACGCTTTGGCACGGACGCCTTCATCACCTCATCCTGCAAGTTCGTTCTGCGACCATAAGAAGCGGCGCAGCTTGCTCGATTCACGCGGCGGCGGCTGTCCGCGGGTTCCCTGGAATGGCCGCTGCCCGCCGACGCTGGTGCGGCATTTCGAACTTCGGGTCTTCTTTGAGCGAGCGACTATCCGTCCAGCGGCCAAAGCGAAGAGGGTCCGCCGCCGGCGAGGGTCATGGCGCAGGGTCGCGACCATCGACGTGAGGCTCTTGAGCGAATGGAACGACTTCGATCCCGCCGCTTCCGGTTCCGGCTTTTCGCGGCTTTGCTGGCCGGGCATCTGTCGGTCTATGGAGCGCCGGCCGGAGCGGCGCCAAGGCACTGGCTCGTTACGGCGGCGGATGGTGTCGAACTGCGGGTTACCGAGACAGGCCGGCGCGGTTCGCCGGCCATTCTGCTCGTTCATGGATTAGGGCAGAGCAGCCTGTCCTTCCGCCGTCAATTCGCCGCCACCGGTCTTGATCGCTTCCATGTCGTGGCTTTCGATCTTCGCGGTCACGCGGGATCCGCGAAGCCCAACGAGGAGGCGGCTTATGTCGACCGGGCTCGCTGGGCCGACGATTTGGCGGCCGTAATCGGAGCCGCCGGGCTCAGCCGGCCCACGCTCGTCGGCTGGTCCTACGGCGGATGGGTGATCGCCGACTATGTCCGTAAATACGGTACGCGCGGCGTGAAGAACGTCCTGCTCGTCGGCAGCCTAGCAGGACTTCCGCCGCCCGCCCCCGTGGGCGCGCCGGCGCGCGCCTCGGGCGATGCTCGGCAAGAGGCCGCCCGGTCTCTCGATTTGATGGAAAACATCTCGGCCGGCCTCGCCACCAGCCAGTTCCACGCCGGCGCCGACCGCAGCGAAGAGGATCGCCGGATCCTGTTCGCAACCGAGATGATGCTGCCGGCTTACGCGCGGCGCGCCATTGCCAAGCGTTCGTTCGACAATTCGGATCTCGTTTCGCGCTTTTCCGCCCTTCCGATGCTGTTCGTTCGAGGATCGGAAGAGTTCGCAATGCCGGAAGACGCGCTGGACGCGCTGCTTCCACATCTGCCTCGCGCCCGCCTGTCTCGCTATCCGGGGATCGGGCACGCACCCTTCCTCGATGCTCCCGACCGCTTCAACTCGGAGCTGGCGGCCTTCGCCGCCGGCGGCACCCAAGCCGCAGCGGCGAAGGGCGACAGCAGATTTCCGCCCGCCGGTATCGCCACAAAGGAGACGATCGAATGAGCGGATCGCGACGCAATAAAGACGTTGTCCGTTGGCGCGCCTCGCCTCGCGCCGTGCGGGGATCCGGCATTTGAGTTCCGCCCCGTCCGCGTTGAACCCGGCGGTCGCGAGCGGCCGGTGGAGCGAGTTCCGGCCCGGCTGGAAAATGCTTCTGGCCGCGACGGTCGGCGTCGGCACCGGCGCCTCGCCCATTCCAACGATCGCAATCGGGCACCTCACGAAGCCCATTCAGGCGGAGTTCGGTTGGGGTCGCGGTGAGGTCCAGCTCGCCATGCTCTGCTTTTCCTGCGCCGTTCTGGTGCTCAGCCCCTTCTATGGCGCGCTGATCGACAGGATCGGCGTTCGGAAAGTCGCCATCGGTGCTTTACTGCTGTTCGCGCTGAGCTGGATGGCGATCGCCTTTTCGCCCGCCAACGTGCCGCTCTTCTACTTGCTCTGGGCGATCAGCGGCGCCGTCGGGGGCGCTTCGATCCCGATTTCGTGGACGCGCGGTGTCAGCAGCTGGTTCGTCGTGAACAGGGGTCTGGCCTTGGCGATTGCGTTGACGGGAACGGGCTTGGCCGGCCTTGCGATGAACCTCGGTTTGCCGCACCTGATCGGAGCAACAGGGTGGCGCGGCGCCATCCTCGTCATTGGCCTGTTTCCGCTGCTGCTCGGCGTTCCGCTCGCCATCGCGTTCTTCCATGATCGTCCTCCTCCGGCCCCGGCGGCAACCGGCAGGGACGGCGAGGCCGTTGTCGACACCGAACTGGACGGCGTCACCTTTGCAGCAGCCGTGGCGGACCGCCGCTTCTGGATCATGTTCGCCTCCTTCGGAGCGATTGCTCTGGCATTCGGCGGTCTCTACACGAATTACGTCCCGCTCCTGACCGACAAGGGCTTTGCCCCTGCCGATGCGGGGCTCGTCGCCGGCATGATCGGGCTCAGCATCATCGGCGGCCGTCTCGCCGCGGGGTATCTGATCGACCGTTTCTGGGCGCCGTTGATCGCGCTGCCGATGCTGGCCCTGCCGGCGCTTTCCTGCGCGATGCTGATGCAGGCGGATCTGCCGATGAGCCACGCGATCCTCGCCGGCGTGTTGCTGGGCTTTGCCGCCGGAATAGAGGCGGATCTGATCGCCTACCTTGCCGGGCGGTATTTCGGCCTGCGCCATTACGGCAAGATCTATGGCTTGCTCTACGTGTCGTTCGGCGCATGCTCGGCGATTTCGGCGCCGCTATACGCCTCGGCCTACGACCTCTTCGGCACTTATGATGCAGCGCTGGTGGGCGGGGGAATATTGTTTCTCGCCGGCGCCGCCCTGCTGCTGCTGATCGGACCCTATCCGCTCCAGGGAGCAAGTCCTCGCCCGGAATAATCGTTGTGCGGATAAATCGGCAAGGAGAGATCCCAGAGGCGCAACGGGCCTTAGGAGTAGTGCCACCGCTGATCGCCGGCGGCGGAGGGGAAAGTGGCTGTCTCCACGACTGTACTTCAAACGGTATCGCGGGCGGCGTTCTCGACCGGCATCAGCAAGCGCTTTGAACCGAAGCCGGCCGACGTGAGCAGCGCAATCTTCTATTTCGGGAGGCAAGCGTCTTCCCCTCATCCCGCGGTGAGCCCCAGTCTGAAGTTGGCCAACCGCCGGCCGATCAGCCGCGGCTGGAGCGGCTTTGCAAGGCAAGCTCCTTCCCTCTTCGTGCAACCGGCAGATCCACGTGAATTCGGTATACGCACGCGTGTCACCTTCTAAGTTAGGATGTTCAGGATGGCGAAGCCGCTACGCCTCGAATGCAGCAGCGCGGTCGACGCGGACAAATCCGGATCGAAGATGCGGGGAGCGGATGAGATATGACAGGATTTCCGATCGAGCCGTCACGGCGTAGCTTCCTTGGCGGTGCCGCGACGGCAGGCGGGGCCCTCCTGGCTGGCGCTTCGCCGGCCTTGTCCCGATCCGGGCGCCGGCTGGATCTGGGCGATCCCCAAGCGGCGCTCGATGCCTATATCAAGCTGCGCGGCTCTACTGCAGCGGAGACGACCTACGTCGCCTATGATGGCGACATCTTCGGCGTGCTGATCAATGGCGACAGCATACCCCTGGTCGGGTTCCGCGGAATCGCCAAGTCGCATTGGCGCCCCGACGGCCAAGGCGGGTACATCAATCGCGACTATGACGTGGGGGTGCTGGTCGATCATCGCACCGGCGTCATTCTCAAGACATGGCATAATCCGCTGACGTCGACCGAAGTCGAAGTCATCCACTATGTCAGCGGCCCCTCCGGCGGCCATTTCAAGCCAGGATTGGGAGCCGACGATCCCTATGGCAGCGGGGTCGGCCGCTGGGGCCAGTCGGGCGATCTGGTCTGGCAGACCAACGCGACGGTGCTGTCCTGGCCGAACGTGCTTTCGGAAAAGCTGCATCCGCTCGCCTGGAGCGGGGACAAAGTCCACAGTTCGATGAGCACGACTTATACGGGCCCGTTGTCCGAGGTCCTGGACCCGGCGGTCCGCAAGGTCGGCTCCACGCTTGCCTGGAACGACATCCTTTCTCCCAGTCCGTGGATGCGCATGGGTCGGCTGCCTGTGATGTGCGACTGGCGGATGATCGGCGGCAAGGTTCGCTCGGCCGCGGCGCTCGATCCCAAGCTCGTGGCCGAGGTGGAGAGCGTCTTTCCCGGCTATATTTCCCGGGACGCCGTGTGGACCGAGCGGTCAGGCGGCTGGAACCAGTATCTCCAACGCTATCCAAAGGGGGAGAAAGCGGCGTGAGCGCTTTCAGGATGGTGGTTGGCCTGGCGCTGATGTTCGCGGCGTCCGCGGTGTCGGGTCAGGCAGTTCCTTGGCCTCTTGCGGAGGCGCGGGCGCAATATGGCGGCGCCCCATCACGCTACCTCACCCTCGACGGCGTCGACGTGCATTTCAAGGATGAAGGGAAAGGACCGGCGGTCCTGCTGATCCACGGATCATATGGAGACCTTTCCGACTGGGACGAATGGTCCACACGGCTTCGGCCGCACTTCCGGGTCGTCCGGTTCGACATGCCGGGCTACGGACTCACCGGCGCGGTTCCGAACGGGGATTATTCGGCCGACCAGACGATGCGGCTGATCAGCGCATTGATGGATAAGCTCAACATCCGCCGGTTTGCGATCGGCGGAACCTCGTCCGGCGGACCGCCGGCCTTTCGCTATGCGGCGACGAACCCGAAACGAGTGAAGGCGCTGATCATCATGAATTCCGCCGGGATCGCGTTCGGAAGTTCCGCAGCGACTCCCAGCCGGCCCGGCTTCGCTCAGCTCACCCTGGCGGACATAACCGCAGAACGACTGGCCGAACCGCTGAAGGCACTGACGAACGGCTCGCCGGCCGTCACTCCAGCTTTCATACGCCGCAAAGCCGACATCGCCCGGATCGACGGGCGCCTCGATGAAGGTAAGAAAATCGTCGCTCAATATCGGAAGGGCAATCCTGTCGAAGTCCTCGGCAGGATAAAAGCGCCGACTTTTGTCCTGTGGGGCGGTGCGAACAAGGCGCTGCCCGCGTCGGTCGCCGACGATTTCGCACGCGGACTTACCGGTGCGCGCCATGTCGAAACCAAGGTCCTGCCGTCAGGAGGCCACCTGCTGCACATCCAGATGCCGAGCCAAAGCGGCGAAGCGGCTCTGCGCTTCCTGAAGGCGTGGGGCCGGTGAGGTATTCCGGCCGGCAGCAGCCTCGCAGCGACCCGGTCCCCCAAGGAGGCCGACATCCCGCCTCAGGCGCGGCCCGGCATGTCCAAACAAGAATTCGATAATCATCGTGGAGGAATGGTCATGAACCGCAGGCAAGTTCTACTATCCGGTGGCGGGGTTGCGGCCGGAGCGGGCCTGTCTGCTTATGCCGGGGCCGCCAGCCTCGCTGCCGGACCGATCAGCCTCGAAGGCCCCTATATCGATCTCACGACGGGGCGGGGAAACATGCTCGCCCGCGCGCGCATGGACGGCAATCTCGACGAGTCGAAGGAGAAATTCGGTAGCGGCACCGGCATCGTCTCGGCGGTTCGTCCGGGAGAAGCGGTGCGGGACCTGTTCGGCTTCGAGATATTTTCGGCCGCGCGCCTGAGGCGGCAGCCGAACGGGAGCTTCCAGTTCCTGCACCGCGAGGTCGTCTATTACACCGATCTGCAATCCGGCGAGATCCTGACCGAATATTTGAACCCTTATACGAACGAGAGGGTCAAGGTGGTCGATATCGCCAATGATCCTTGGAACGAGATCATCGACCAATATCTGCCGCAAGCACCCAATTATGGCGGGCTCATCAAGGTTGAAGCGACGCGCAAGCCGTTTTTGATCAACTGGACGATGGGGCCGAACGGAATTGCCGTCGCCTCGAAGCACATCAATCTCTTTTATCCGTCCGCGCTGCAGCCGGACAAATGGCCTCGGGAGAGCGCGGGGACCAAGAACCAGGTGACCGAGGCCTTTTCCTATTTCGTGCCGGTGGCGGACCTTCAGAACGAGCGTCTGACGTCGGTCGAATATAACGGAACATGGAACCGGATTACGCCCTGGCTTCCCTGGATGCTGATGGGTCAGGCGCCCGGCCATATCGTCTACAGGGCCACGACGGCCTGCTACGACGATCCCAATCGGACGAAGCGGGCGGTCCTCGACCACACGGCGAAATATCATCCGATCATGCTGCATGCCCCGACCGAGTGGAAGGAGCCGAGCCTTTCCAGCCTCGAGGATTATGCGCGCACCCAGAAGCCGGCCCCGGCAAAGGCGCCTGTACCGAGCCAGTAGATCGTGGCTCATCGACCGGATGGCCGGGACGAAGCGAGACAGGCCCCGGTTCGCCGCATCTGGCGCCCCGGCGACAAGGTCGTGCCGAACCGCTTCTGGGCAATCATGACGGCGGCAACCGTCATGACGGGGTGCGCGCTTGAGCCGCCGGTGAACACAGCGTCGGCGGAGGCTGTTTACCGCCAGCGTTTCCAACTGGTGGTGGTCGAGGGAAAGGCCGCGCAGGATCATACCCCTCAGGAAGCAGTGCCGGGCGCGCTACGTCCGGCGTCCCTGCCACGAGCCGTTCCCGCCGCCACCATTTCCGAGACCGCTCTTGCTGCCGCTCGGCGCTACGCCGCAGCCAACGGATCGAGCGCGTTCCTGGTGTGGCATAAGGGTGCCCTTCGAGAGGCTACTTATTTCGGCGGGACCAGCAGGGACACTCCGCTTGTCGCCAAATCACTGGCGAAGCCGCTGACCGCATTGGTGATCGGACGCGCCCTGAAGCTCGGCCATCTGCGATCCCTGGATCAGCCGGCGAGCGACTTCATCCGCGAATGGAGGAATACGCCCAAAGAAGGCATCCTCATCAGGCACCTTCTCGACATGCGCTCAGGCCTGTTGGCGCAGGAGTTCAGCAAGGACGAGACGAGCATCTGGAACCGTGCCTATCTACATCCCCGCCACGAACGCGTTCTGATCCATCAATACCCGCTCACGCATGCCCCCGGCGCGCGTTACGATTACAGCAATGCGAATTCGGAACTGGTGGCGCTGGTGATCGAGCGGGCGACTGGCCGGCGCTATGCCGAATTCGTGGGCAACGCTTTGCTGTCTCCCATCGAAGCGGCCGGCGGAACCGTTTCCGTCAACCGAGCCGGCGGGGTCGCTCATTCGGGCTGCTGTATCAGCCTTCCTGCCGAGACCTGGATGCGGCTGGCGCTGCTGATCCTGTATGACGGCTCCTGGGAGGGCGAGCACCTGCTCCCCGACTTCTATGTTTCGGAGATGCGCCGCCCGACGGCGCAGAATCCTCATCATGGCCTGAGCCTATGGCTCGGCTCACCCTTCATCGAACGTCGGGGCTTTGCCAATCCCGACAGTCATCACCCCAAGATGCTGCACGGCGCGCCCTATCGTGCCGACGATCTGTTTCTCTGGGACGGCAACGCCAATCAGGTTGTTTATTTCGTTCCTTCTGAAGACCTGATCATCCTGCGTACCGGAGCCTCCGCCCCGAGGCCCAAGGAGTGGGACAATGCCGTCCTTCCCAATCTCATTCTCGACGGCATCGTCGGTCGGCGGGGCGGTAGTGATCCGCCTCGGCAAACCGGGACCAAGGCGCGCGATTGGCCGCAGGGCGGATAGGAGCGACCATCCGACACTATACCCGGATCGCAGCATTATATCGAAAAGTCGGGCTACCGGGAGGTTCGTGATGTTGAAGCAGTCGCCTCGCAGCGCGATCAGCCGGCGAACCGCACTGGGCATAGCGGGACCGGGGGCACTCGCCTCGGCCGGGCTGCTGGTCTCGGCGCGGGCCGGCTTGGCCAAGGCCAATGGTGGAACGTTCAACCTCTCCGAGCCGGCCGATTTCCTGACTGCATGCTTGAAGATGCGCGGCGCCACTGACGGCCGCCTGACCATGGGTTACGCCGCAGGTCGCTATTATGGCGTGGTTGGGGACGAGTTGACGCACCTGTTCGACCTTCTTGCGGGTGCCTTTTACCTGCACAGGCTGCGCAGCGACGGTGGCTATGACCGTCGGTACCTGGAGGTCGCCTATTTCACCGACCCAGCGACCGGAGACCCGCTGACCGATTGGACCAATCCTTATACCGGCCGTTCGGTTCAGGTCCCGCCAAGCCGGCTGGGGCCGACCGACCTCGTCATCCGGAAAGACGCGCATGTGGTCAGCGACGGCTTTCCCGGCATGCGCTTTCGATCGCGCCATCTTCCGGCGATCCTCGTCGAGGACGATGTGTGGATCACCCAGGTCACGGAGGCGAGGGCGCCGGCGGCGGCGGGGAGGCCCGCCTTCACCTACAACGAGCTGACCACCGCGCACGCGCGGCAATCCGAACTCGCGGACAGGTCGGCGAAATTCGTGCGGGCGACGACCACGGTCAACATCGTGGTGAGCTGGCGGCCCTGGCTCGGGATGGGCGCCGCGCCCGGCCATATGATGTTCACCGGCTCGGGTCGCCAAACCGACGACCTTCAGGATCTCCCCGCCAAGTATCTCGAGCTGGGGATGAGCCGGTACCCGGAAATATTCCGCAGCCCCGAGAGGGTCTTGAGAGAAGGTTGGTCCTGACATGCGACGGTTTGCCGGAAAGGAGTCGGCTCTTGCCCGTGATGCCGCACGGCGCACATCCGACCGGATGAAGTGATGAGAGCGACGAGGCGCGAGGTCCTGGCGGGGGCAGCGATGTCGACGCTGGCCTTCGCGACCCGCGCGGCCGCGCAGACGTCCGGCATCGACGCCGACGTTATCGTGGTCGGCGCTGGCGTGGCCGGACTGAACACCGCCTGGCTGGTGGAGCAGCAGGGCTTCAAGGTGCTGCTGCTGGAGGCTCGTAGCCGGGTCGGAGGCCGGATATTCACTTTGTTCGATGAGCCGGGATACCCGGAAATGGGCTTCAACAGCATGGGCTCGGGCTATGGCCGGGGGATCGATGCTGCGGCGCGCGCGGGCGTGCCGCTGGTCGATATATCAAAGCGGCAGCAATCGGGGGCCTCCCAGGAACTCGTCCTCGGCGGCCGGCCGATCGCCCGGTCGGCGTGGCCGACTCATCCCGCGAATCCTTTCCCGGCCAAGCTCAAGGCGATGCTGCCCTGGGAAGTCGTGCCTCGATTGGTGGCGCAGCATAACGGGCTGAAGGACTGGTCGAGCTGGTACGGTCCGGCGAACCGGCCTTTGGACGTTTCGATGCACGATTTCCTGGCCGGGCTCGGGCTCGACGACGCGGCCATACGGCTCGCCATGGACGTCGCGCCCTACCACGGCACCAATGCCTACGACGTCTCCGCGCTTCAGTACCAATATTCGGACGGCTGGACCAAAGGCCAGATCGCCGCCGGCCCGGGCAGCTTCGCGGTGAAGGGTGGAAATATGCACCTTCCGATCGCGATGGCGAAGCTGCTCAAGGGCGATCTCCTGTTGAACAAGGAAATCGTGAGTGTCTCGTCCGGGGCCGATCTCGCGCGCGTCGCGTGCCGGGACGGAACCGGGTACAGCGCGCGGCGTGTCGTCATGGCGCTTCCCTTCAGCATCCTGCGCCAGATCAGGATCGAGCCGGGGCTTGCCGGCGATCAGGCAAGAGCGGTGCATACGCTGCTGTCCCAGCCAATTTCGGTCATGTTCCTGCGGGTCAGCTCGCCATTCTGGAGCGAGGACGGCCGTGATCCGGCAATGTGGACGGACGGGCCGGCGGGATGGGTGACGGCCCAGCGCTTCGGCCGCAGCGACGGGGAGGTAACCGGCCTCATGGCGCAGGCGCGCGGCCAGCTCTCGCACTTCTGGGACCGGCTTGGGCCTCAGGCGGCAAAGCAGCTCGTGGTGCAGGAGATCGAGCGGCTGCGTCCGGCGGCTCGCGGCAAGCTCAAGGCCACTCACCTGCAGTCATGGTCGATGGAGCGTTTCAGCGGTGGCGGATGGGGAGTCCACGGGCCCGGCGGAGCTGGGCTGGTCGCGGCAATGGCGCAGCCCGCGGGGCGGGTCCATTTTGCCGGCGAGCATACCGCACCCGCCAATCGCGGTCTCGAGGCCGCTCTGGAGTCCAGCGAGCGTGTCTCGATCGAGGTCATGGATCAGCTTTGATCGTCGGGGCGCCGTCGCCAGGGCGCGGCCGCCATGCGCCGCCGCCGATACGTTCGTCCGCTGAGAAGGAAAGGTGATTTCGATGCGCTATGGACGGAGAATGCTGTTGTCGGCCGGTGCCGGCTTGTTGCTGGCGGCTGCCCTCGGCGGCTCCAACTCGGCTGCCCAGAGCCCGCCCGCACCGACGGCACCGGAAGTCCGCGGCAAGCGTCTTTTTCTCGCCTGTCAGTCATGCCACGCGATCACGGCCGGCGCGGCTGCCAAGCCCGGGCCGACGCTCCACAAATTGTTCGGGCGGAAGGCGGGTGCGGTGACGCCGTTCAGCTATTCGCCGTCGCTGCGGCGCTCGAACATCGTCTGGACGGAGAAAAGCCTGGATCGTTTCATCGAGCAGCCGGGCAAGTTCATCCCGGGAACGACGATGAGCTACCAGGGGATGGCCAAGCCGGAGGACCGCCAGATGCTGATCGCCTATCTGCGGCAGGCGTCGCAATAGCCGATGCCGCCGGAAATCGCGTGAAAGACCACGCCGCACGTCGGCCTGACGAACGTTACGCGACACCGTTTGTCCGCTAGGTGATAAAATCAAAATTCGCAGCGCCGGGATCGATCGCCCTGCCCAATAACCCAAATCAATCGAGGTGGAGGCAAATTCACGTTACGCTAAATCAACCCACGAGCATCCAATTGCTTGCGCCGGTTATTCGCCGTGACCTGAAATGCCTTCGCGACCGAGAAGAACAAGGGTCAGTTGCATCGCAAAAGCGAGCAACAGCATTGGGGAAGCTGCACATGAGGACCAGGTTTATCTTTCTTGCCTCCGTCTCGGTAATCACGCCGTTTACCGGGGCGGTCGCGCAGCCCGCGGCAGGCGCGCAGGCGGTCGGTGGGCCGCAGGTGCTCGATGCAGCGGCGGCAGAGGCGCCCGTGCTTGCCGACGCCGGGCTGCAGGGCGAAATCATCGTTACCGCACGCAGCAGGGCCGAGGCGCTCCAGGATATTCCTCTGGCGATCACGGCCTATACCGCGGGCGAGCTGGAGCGCCGGGGGTTTCAGGACCTCAAGGATATCGGCCAGTTCACGCCCGGCTTCACCTTCGAAAATTACGGGGGCGGCTTTGGAACGCCGGTGGTGCGGGGAACCCAGCAGGCCAGCGCGGGCCTGGAGGGGAATGTCTCTCCATTCTATGACGGCATTTATCTTCCGCGCGGCTACCTCACCGATCTCGGCTTTGCCAGCCTCGAGCGGATCGAGATCGTCAAGGGGCCGCAGAGCGCCCGCTACGGCCGCAACGCCTTCATGGGCGTGATCAACTACATTCCGAAGCGGCCGACGAACGAGTTTCGGGCGGACGTCGATCTGACCGCCGGCATCTACGACCGCTACGATGCGGCGGCGACGATCTCGGGCCCATTGATGGGCGAGTATATCCAGGCCGTAGCCGGCGTCGAC
>JAESFL010000366.1_pt1 | contig 35881 bp, 41 predicted proteins | sample 9269401 | NCBI WGS metagenome assembly JAESFL01 (sample SAMN14506025, study PRJNA617098) | algae metagenome | isolation source: Gloeocapsa sp. UFS-A4-WI-NPMV-4B04 and co-occurring heterotrophs from desert... | place: USA: Utah | collected 2006-10-01 | reverse complement strand
ATAAACTGGTCGGAGGGTCCGGACACGACTATCTCATGGGGCAGTTTGGCAAAGATGCTCTCACGGGCGGAAGCGGCAATGACAGGTTCGTCTTTGATGTCGCTCCGACCAAAGCGAACATGGACACCATCACCGATTTCTCCGTCAAGTTTGACAGCATCCACCTGGCTCGATCCATCTTCACCAAGGCAGGATCTAAGGGAACTCTGAAGGAAAAGGCGTTCTGGAGCGGATCAGCAGCGCACGACGCGGATGACCGGGTCATCTATAACGAAAAGACCGGCTATCTCTACTATGACTCCGACGGGACAGGCGGTGCTTCCCAGAAGGTTGTCGCGAAGCTTTCCAAGAACCTCGAGATCACGCACAAGGATCTCTTCATCGTCTAAGTGGGTGCGTAAACTCCTCGGGACGGGAGCGGCCCGAGGACCAGTTCAGGCTGTTTGGAAGGCTTCTTGCCTTTCACGGGGGCGTGGATTGAAACCTGACCCCCGCGCAACCTGTTCTGACCGTAAGGAGTCGCCTCTTCGCAGGGGCGTGGATCGAAACAACAAGACCGCGGGCCGCTTCAACGGCGGTAAGGGTCGCCCCTTCGCGGGGGCGTGGATCGAAACCTTGCCCCCTTTGATGTCGTCGAGAATGGTCTGCCAGTCGCCCCTTCACGGGGCGTGGATCGAAACAGGATCAGGCTGCCGAGCAGCGGGAGGTCCGAGAGGTCGCCTCCTCACGGGGGCGCGGATCGAAACTATCGTCCGACTGTGGACGGCGCTTTTGACGAAGTCGCCCCCTCACGGGGGCGTAGATCGAGACAAGAGGCCGCGCCACCCTCATTCGGGAGTTCTCGGACACTGGCCTGCCGATCTCTGGCAAAGGGGAGGGACTGACCTTTCCCCTGGTTGGTGTGGTGATCTATGCGGCGACCAGCGGCCCTGGCGATCTGTCCAACCTGCCCGAGCAGATCAAACTCTACCGGGATCCCGAAGGAGAGTGGTGGATCGATACGTTCGGCGCCTTGGCCGTTGATGACGAGCGGATCGGGAGTGTCGTCGTGTTGATCCGGCTAAGACGGATAGCCTTGGAGATGGGAGCGCGAACCGAAGCGGTTATTACCACGTCTGGCTAGCTAAGCGAGCAGCCCTCATAGGCCTATCATGCCTCCCGGCTCGCCAGCCGGGAGGTTTTTTTTATGACCGAACGCACTCATACCGTGAGGAATGGCGAAACACTCTCCTCGCTTTCGAAGCAATACTATGGGCGCGAGGATTTCGCTGACGTCATCCAGCGGGCCAACATGATGGCGTCGCCCACGGTTTTTGTCGGAGAGGAACTGAAAATCCCGGAGATCAACGCCCCTCCAGTCTCCAGCAAGGCTCAGGGCCGTGATACTCGGCTGTCTGAGGTGAAGCCGATCACCTACGAACCCGATCCCCTCGCTGGTAGGACGGGCGGTTATGGCGCGGTCGCCTCCGCTCCCCCACCGACCAAAGCCTCTGGTTTTATACGGGGTGCCCTTATCGCCTTTATCGTCATCTTCGGGGGACTTTTTGGGATGGTTCTCCTAGTCAGGTCTTCCAACAGGGGTGTGCCCGACAACCAGACTTACATCGAAAGGGCATTGGCCTCCTGCGCCCGGCAGTACCGAGACCAGGAGCAGATCAACAACTGCGCGATTCGACTCGGAGCCGAGAAGCTGTACCAGATCGAGCAGGACAAGATGGACGCGGCTCGACGCGGCGCGCGGTGACACGGAGGTGACACGGTGTTTTGAACCTGTGACACGCTCAAAATTTAACTATTAGTTTCAACGCTTTAGAGTGGCTGGGGGACCTGGATTCGAACCAAGACTAACGGAGTCAGAGTCCGCTGTTCTACCATTAAACTATCCCCCACCTAACTCATTGAAATTCATGGTCTTTTCAGGAGAGGTTTTCAATCCTGGACCAACGTTTTTCAATCAGCGTTCGTGGTGGCGCTGAGATAGGGGGCTTTTCCCGTGGCGTCAAGCCTCGAAATCGCCGTGTGTTCGGCACTTTGGCCTGTCTGGTCCGTGCAAAGGCTCCCCGGCCTTTGAAGTAAACGGCATAGGCGCCCGGGCTCTCCGAGATTTGCAATTTCGAGTGTGATGCAGCAGAGAACTGCGTGTGCAACCGCACAGCTTGCCGTTGAGGCAGGATCTAAAAGGGATTTATTCGCATAAATGTCTCATTAAACCTGGTGTAAATATTCACAATCTAGGACGATCATGGCATCAAGTTTGTATAGAGTTGCTTTTTAGGTGAGTGGATATTATTGCGAAGGCAATCTGATTTGTTTTGAGATCAATGACTGAAGAGGAAAAATTTCATGCCTAGAATTTCGCTCGATTCGGATGGCAACGCTTTGGGAACGTCCGGGGCCGATACGATTAACGGCAATAGCAGGACGAACATCATAGACGGCCGCGGCGGCAACGATGTCATTCGGGGTGGCAGTGGAAACGACCTGATCGATGGCTTCTCGGGCAATGACAAGATCTATGGCGATGGCGGCAACGATCTGATGAGCGGTGGTCTCGGCCGTGACACCATGACCGGTGGTTCGGGCTACGACTTCTTCGCCTTCGAATCCAAGCTGTCGACGTCGTCGATCGACACCGTCACGGATTTCAGCGTCAAGTACGACACGGTCATGCTCTGGAAGAATATCTTCAAGGTCTCGGCCTCATCAAACGGCGTGATCTCGTCAGCTGCCTTCTGGGCCGGATCGCAAGCTCACGATTCGAACGACCGCATCATCTATGACAAGAGCACGGGCGCGCTCTCCTACGATCCGGATGGCACGGGATCGAAGGCGGCGCAGCAATTTGCGATTCTCGATAAGAACCTGGCAATGACTTACAAAGATTTTTTCGTGTTCTGACCGATCCGGCAGCGGACCCGCTGGGAGAGCCTGGCAAGCCGCCGGTTCATTCGCTCCTGCTCAGTCGAGTGCGCCGCCTTCGGGCGGCGTTCCCATATCCAGGCCTGCCCTCATGTCCGCCTCATCCTGCGCATCCGCCGCATCGGACGCCATCCGCTCGTAGCGGTCGAGGGCTCCTTGCAGGATGTAGGCGGCCGCCATCTTGTCCACTGCGTCGGCGCGCTTCGCCCGGGAGGCATCCGCATCGAGAAGGGTGCGGGTCACCACCATGGTGGACATGCGCTCGTCCCAGAACAGGACGGGCAGGGGCAGGAGCGGCTTGAGGTTGCGCACGAAGGCGCGGGCGGCCTGGGAGCGGGGGCCCTCCGTGCCGTCCATGTTGAGGGGCAGCCCGAAGACGAGGCCGCCGACATCGTAGCGGGTGGCGAGATCCTTGATGCGGCCCACGTCGGGCGTGAACTTCACCCGCTTGATCGTCTCGAGCGGCGTCGCGATCCGGCGCTCCACATCGGAGAGGGCGAGGCCGATGGTCTTGGTGCCGAGGTCCAGGCCCATGAGGCGGGCGCGCGGAGACAGGCCGTCGATGAAGGCGACCAGTTCGTCGTCCTTGGAAATCATGGGAGCCTCCTCAGCAGCCTCGCGGATCACCCGCAGTATAGAGGAACTCGCCCGGCGTCGAGGCGGGGTCTTTGGTCTTCCCATTGCCCTCGACGTCATCACCGGCCTCGTGCCGGTGATCCATGTCTTCAGGTCCTTATAAACGTGGATGGCCGGGACAAGCCCGGCCATGTCGGGGTGGGTGTCATCGTCAGGCCAAGCGTAGAGAGGGAAGGGGATCCACTTGCACGCGATGCGCTATGGATCCCCTTTCCCTCCGCTGCACTCCGGCCGGGAATGACACTGCAAGCTAAACGGCGCTGCTGGTCAGGTCGGGAGAGGTGGGGCTCGTGGCCCCCGCTTGTGGCGTCAACGCTTCGCCCGAACGCTTGAACAGGTGGCAGAAATCGCGGGCGAGATCGAGGGAGACATTTGAGCCCGCTTCGTGCCGTGCATTGCCGGGCTCGCGAACGGTGAGGCGGCGGCCCTGGCCTGCATCGACATAGAGAAGGTGGTTCTCGCCCAGTTCCTCCACCAATTCGACCCGGCCGGTCAGGGTGCCTTCAGGGCTGATCCTGACATGGTCCGGCCTGATGCCGAGGGTGACGGCGTCCCCGGCCTGCACGCCGTCAGGGTGGACAGGAACCGTCATGGTGCCGCCGCCGGGCAGGCTGACCAGCACTTCGTTCGGTCCGACGCCGGCGACCTGACATTCGATGAAGTTCATCTGCGGCGAGCCGATGAAGCCCGCGACGAACAGGTTGGCCGGGCGGTGATAGAGCTCGAGCGGCGAGCCCACCTGCTCGACGCGGCCGGCATTGAGCACGACGATCCGGTCCGCGAGCGTCATCGCCTCCACCTGATCGTGCGTCACGTAGATCATGGTGGCGCGCGTGTCGGTGTGGAGCTTGGCGATCTCGATGCGCGTCTGCACGCGCAGGGCCGCGTCGAGGTTCGAGAGCGGCTCGTCGAAGAGAAACACCTTCGGGTCGCGCACGATGGCGCGTCCGATGGCGACGCGCTGGCGCTGGCCGCCGGAGAGCTGGCGCGGCTTGCGGTCGAGCAGCGCCTCGATCTGCAACAGGCGCGCGGCCTCGCGCACCTTGGCGTCGATCTCGGCGCGAGAGGATTTCGCCAGCTCGAGCCCGAAGGCCATGTTGTCGTAGACGTTCATGTGCGGATAGAGCGCGTAGGACTGGAACACCATGGCGATGCCGCGCTTGGCGGGGGCGAGGTCGTTCACCCGCTCGCCGCCGATGAAGAGATCGCCCGCCGTGATGTCCTCGAGGCCCGCGATGAGGCGCAGGAGCGTGGACTTCCCGCAGCCGGAAGGGCCGACGAAGACCACGAACTCGCCGTCCCGGATGTCGAGATCGACCCCGTGGATGACCTTCGCCTTGCCGAAGGATTTTTGCACGTTCTTGAGAACCACATCAGCCATGCGTGACTTCCCGGTTTAGCCCTTCACCGCACCGGCCGTAAGGCCTGCCACGATCTTGCGCTGGAACATGAGCACGAGCGCGATGATCGGCACGGTCACGATGACGGATGCCGCCATGATCGTGCCCCAGGGCAGCTCATAGGCCGTCGAGCCCGTCATGAGCGCGATGGCGGGCGGCACGGTGCGGCGCTCGTTGGTGAGGGTGAAGGTGAGGGCGAAGAGGAACTCGTTCCATGACACGATGAAGGCGAGGAGCCCCGTGGTCACCGCGGCCGGCGCCATGAGCGGCAGGAACACGCGCCTGACCACGATCCAGGGCGTGGCGCCGTCCACGAAAGCCGCTTCCTCGATCTCCTTCGGCAGCTCGCGCATGAATGTGGTGAGCACCCAGATCGTGAAGGGCAGGGTGAGCATGAGATTGGCGAGGATGAGGCCCGGCAGTGTGTTGTAGAGCCCGAAGCTGCGGATCAGCTCGAACATGCCCGACAGCACGGCCACCTGCGGGAACATGGACACCGCGAGGATCGTCATGAGCAGAAGCGCGCGGCCGCGGAACGCGATGCGCCCGAAGGCGTAGGCCGCCGTCATGCCGAGCGCCAGCGATATTGCGACCACGGTTCCTGCAACGATGATCGAGTTGAGGATATTCTGGCCGAAGGGTTGGCGGTCGAAGACGGCGATGTAGTTCGACAGGTCGAAACGCTCCGGCCAGTAAGCCACGGTGAAGAGCTGTGCACCGGATCGGAAGGACGAGACGATCGCGTAATAGAGCGGGAAAAGCGCAGCGACCCCGATAGCGACCACCAGAAACCAGAAGCCGATGCGCGCAAGGATCCTCATCGCGGATCCTCCCCGAGCCGCACGCGGCCCGCTGCCAGGGTAATGACGACGATCAGCGCGATGATGAGGAAGATCAGGGTCGACGCTGCCGACCCCAAACCCACCTCCTGGAAATCCATGAGCTGCTGGCGCGCGTAGATGGACATGGAGGCCGTATCGCGCGAGTTCGAAGTCAGCACGTAGATGAGATCGAACACCCGCAGGGCGTCGAGGCTGCGGAAGATCACCGCCACCAGCAGCGCCGGTTTGATGAGCGGCAGGGTCACCCGGAAGAACACCCGGGTGGGGGAAACGCCGTCCACCTTCGCTGCCTCATAGATGTCCTGCGGCAGCATCTGAAGGGCTGCCAGAACGAGCAGGGCCATGAAGGAGGTGTGCTTCCAGACATCCACCATGACTGCGGCCCACAGGGCCGTGTCGGCATTGGCCGTCCAAGTGACCGGCGCAGCGATGAGGCCGATGCGCAGCAGGAGGTCGTTGATGACCCCGAACTGGTCATGAAGCATCCAGTTCCACATCTTGGCGGACACGATGGTCGGGATGGCCCAGGGAATGAGGATGATGGCCCGCATGAGACCGCGTCCTGGAAAAGCGGCGTTGAGGATCAGCGCCACGACGATCCCGAGCACGGTCTCGATCGACACCGACACGAGGGTGAACCACACCGTGTTCCAGACGGAGCGCCACCAGTCGGGATCCGTCAGAAGCCCGAGCCATTCGCCGTCGTAATTGGCGAGGTAGTTCTCGAACCCGATGAACTCGTAGTCGCTCAGATTATTCAGGTTGGCATCGGTGAAGCTGAACCAGATCGTCCGCGCCAGGGGCCAGCCGGCGATGAGCGCGAGGATGATCAGGCTCGGCGCGATGAAAGCCCAAGCGGACCGGAGGCGTGAGCGCGTCAGGGACGAGCGGCGTCCCCGTGCCTGTTGCGGCACGGGGACGTCCGCTTGGGCAACGGCGCTCGTCATGTTTATTTCCAGCCGTCGCGCCTGATCCGCTTCAGGTCACGGTCGAGGCGGTTCAGCGCCTGGGCCGGCTCGGCGCGCTTCGACAGCACCTGATGAGCCGCGTTGAAGAACTCGGTCGAGACCTTGTTGTAGTTCTGGCCCGTTGCGGTGGCGGGGCGTGCCACCGCATTGGTGAACACGTCCACGAGATCGCCGATGAAGGGGTTTGCCCTGGCGATGTCCGCATCGCTGTAGAGCGACACGATGGTCGGGTTGAAGGAGCCCTCGACCGCGCGACGCTTTTGCTCGTCCTGGCCCGTGAGATGCAGCACGAGATCCGTCGCTGCGTCGGCATTCTTGGAATACTTGGAGACGGCGAGAAGCTGCCCGCCCAGCGTCCCGGCGTTGCGCCCGCCGGCGCCGCCCTTCGGGAGGGGCGCGATGCCGACCTTGCCCTTGATGGTGCTGTCGGCGCCTTGGGCCAGTGCCCAGGCATAGGGCCAGTTGCGCATGAAGGCGGCGTTGCCGGACTGGAAGACGCCGCGGGATTCCTCTTCCGTGTAGTTGAGCACGCCTTCCGGCGTGACGGTGCCGACCCAACCGGCCGCCGTCTTCAGAGCTTCCGCCGCCTTCGGGTTCTCGATGGTGACCTCGCCCTTGTCGTCGATGATCGTGCCGCCGCCGAAGGAGGCCACCCATTCCAGCGCGTTGGTGGTCAGGCCCTCATAGGCGCGGCCCTGCCAGACATAGCCCCAGAAGTCGCCGCGCCCTTCCTTGCGCTCGCCTTCCTGGATCATGCGGGCAGTTTCCGTGAGGTCGGCCCAGGTCTGCGGCACGGGGCGTTTGTACTTGTCGAGCAGATCCTGGCGGTAATAGAGCAGGCCCGCATCGGCGAACCACGGCATGGCCATGAGCTTGCCGTTGACGCGGCTCGTCTCGACCATGGCTGGCAGGTGATCGTCGATATCGGCCTGCCCTTTGGCGGACAGATCCATGAGGTGATCGGCCAGGATGCCGGTCCAGACCACGTCGATCTGGAACACGTCGATGTCGGACGCGCCCGCGGCCAGAAGCTGCTGGTAGAGGGCCAGGCGCTCGGTGGCGGAGTTGGGCGTCGAGACGATCTTGACCGTGTTGCCCGTCCTCTTGGCCCAGGCATCGACGCCCTGTTTGCAGATCTCGTGCTCCTTGCCCAGCGCGCTGCACGAGATGGAGATTTCCACCGCCCAAACGCTGGTCGAGGCGAGGATTCCGGCGGCGAAGCCGAGGCTGGCGATGAGGCGTGGCATGGCTATCCTCCTGCAGGCTTGATGTCTATTGCTTAGCTTCATAAATCTCGACCCTCCGTTTTGTTCCTCTGGAACATGGTCAGGGGCTGAAGCCGCTCCATTTCATCTGGCCGACAATGAGGGAATTTCCATGAAAATCACGTGGTATGGCCATTCCGCCTTCCGCCTCGACTTTGCCGGCAAGGCCGTGCTCATCGATCCTTTCTTCACGGGTAATCCCGGCTTCGAAGGCGACAAGGCGGCGATCACCGAGGGCGTGTCCCACATCCTTCTGACCCACGGGCACGGCGATCACGTGGGCGACACCCTCGACATCGCGAAGGCGACGGGCGCCAAGGTCGTGACGAATTTCGAGCTGTGCATGTACCTTGCCAAGCAGGGGCTCGAGAACTTCGATCCCATGAACACCGGCGGCACGACCGGACAGGGCGGATTTACCGTCACCCTGGTGCGGGCGGACCACTCGTCCGGCCTCGTCGAAACGGACGTGAACTTCCCCCTCGGCAGCGCCAACGGCATCGTCGTCAAGTCCATGGATGAACCGACTGTCTACCACATGGGCGATACGGACATCTTCGGCGACATGGCGCTGATCGCTGAGATCCATAAGCCCGACGTGGTGATCGTGCCGATCGGCGACCGCTTCACCATGGGTCCCGAGATCGCGGCCCTTGCCGTCGAGCGCTACTTCGGGAACGCGAAGGCGGTGATCCCCTGCCACTACGGCTCCTTCCCGATGATCCTGCCCAACGCCGACCGCTTCGTCGCCGCCATGGACGGCAAGGGCATTCAGGTGGTGGTGCCGCACAAGACCGTGGGAGTGACGGTGTGAACATATCCTCGACGTCATCACTGGCCTCGTGCCGGTGATCTCGATGAGGAAAAGCGCGGCGCCCCATAGCGTCGGGATGGCCAGGACAGGCCCGGCCATGACAAGCCGGTGTCATCCCCGGCGGCCGCAGGCCGGGAAGGGGATTCGTTGTCACGCTCGGCGCTATGGATTCCCTTCCGCTACGCTCCGGCCGGGAATGACAACAGGGGACACATCCGCCGTTGCCCCCCGGCGCGGGCGGGTGCTATAGCCCGCGCAAGCAGACATCCAAGGGATATGACCATCTATGTCGGTCGATGAGAAAACGGTCCGCCGCATCGCCCATCTGGCGCGCATTGCCGTGACGGATGAGGAGGTGCCCCATCTCCAGGGCGAGCTCAACGCCATTCTCGCTTTCGTCGAGCAGCTCAACGAGGTGGACGTGGAGGGCATCGAGCCCATGACCTCCGTCACTCCCATGGTGATGAAGAAGCGCCAGGACGGCGTGACCGATGGCGGCTACCCGCAAAAGATCGTCCAGAACGCCCCCGCAACGGAAGACAACTTCTTCCTGGTGCCGAAAGTGGTCGAATAAGGCGCGAGCCTGCCACCGTTTCCGAGGAATTAAGACGTGGATGGCCGGGACCAGCCCGGCCATGACGTCGAGACAAGAGATCCAGTCCCGTGACCGAACTGACCCATCTCACGATTGCCGAGGCCCGCGATGGCCTGAAGGCCAAGAGCTTCTCCGCATCGGAACTCGCCCAGGCCCATGTCGCCGCCGTCGAGAAGGCGAGGGCACTCAACGCCTATGTGCTCGAGACGCCCGAGAAGGCGCTCGCCATGGCCAAGGCCTCCGACGAGAAGATCTCCAAGGGCGAGGCCCGCGCGCTCGAAGGCATTCCGCTCGGCATCAAGGACCTGTTCTGCACCGAGGGCGTGGTCTCCACGGCCGGCTCGAAGATCCTCGGCAACTTCACCCCGCCTTACGAATCCACCGTCACCCGGAACCTCTGGAACGACGGTGCCGTGATGCTCGGCAAGCTCAACATGGACGAGTTCGCCATGGGCTCGTCGAACGAGACCAGCGCCTTCGGCCCGGTCGTGTCGCCTTGGCGGCGCGAGGGCTCGAACGTAAGCGCAGGTGCCTCGGGCGCCGTCGAGGGCACGCATCTGGTCCCGGGCGGATCGTCGGGCGGTTCGGCCGCGGCCGTCGCGGCGCATCTGTGCCTGGGCGCTACCGCCACCGACACCGGTGGCTCCATCCGCCAGCCGGCTGCCTTCACCGGCACGGTCGGCATCAAGCCGACCTATGGGCGTGTCTCCCGCTGGGGCACGGTGGCCTTCGCCTCGTCTCTGGATCAGGCCGGTCCGATCACCCGCACCGTGCGCGACTCGGCCATCATGCTGCGCTCCATGGCGAGCCCCGACCCGAAGGACACCACCTGCGTGGACCTGCCCGTGCCGGATTTCGAGGCGGCCATTTCCCGCGGCGTGAAGGGTCTGAAGATCGGCATTCCGAAGGAATACCGGATCGACGGCATGTCGCCCGAGATCGAGACGCTCTGGCACCAGGGCGCCGAATGGCTGCGCGCCGCCGGCGCCGAGATCGTCGAGGTGTCGCTGCCTCATACCAAGTACGCGCTGCCCGCCTATTACATCGTGGCCCCGGCCGAGGCGTCCTCGAACCTCGCCCGCTATGACGGCGTGCGCTACGGCCTGCGCGAGAATGGCCGCGACATCGTCGACCTCTACGAGAAGTCCCGCGCCGCCGGCTTCGGCCGCGAGGTCAAGCGCCGCATCATGATCGGCACCTATGTGCTGTCGGCGGGCTATTACGACGCCTATTACGTCCGGGCCCAGAAGCTGCGCACCCTGATCAAGCGCGACTTCGAGGAGGTCTATGCGCAGGGCGTCCATGCCATCCTTACCCCGGCGACCCCGTCCTCCGCGTTCGGCATCGGCGAGAAGGGCTCGGGCGATCCGGTCGAGATGTACCTCAACGACATTTTCACCGTGACGGTGAACATGGCGGGCCTGCCGGGCATCGCCGTGCCGGCCGGGCTCGATGCCCAGGGGCTGCCCCTCGGCCTTCAGCTCATCGGCCGCGCCTTCGACGAGGAGACCCTCTTCGCCGCCGGTCAGGTGATCGAGGATTCGGCCGGCCGCATCAAGCTGCCCCAAGCATGGTGGGCTTAGATCCAGTGGGACCGACCGTACCCGTCGTCACCCTGTGGGACTGGCTGCCTGCGGCCTTCGATCCGGTGCTGATCCTGATCGCAGTCTGGCTCGGCTGGAAGGCCGATCAATTCGGCAAGGTGCTGATCATCGGCATGATCGCCCTGGCCGTGTCGGTGCTCGTCTCCTGGGCCATCAGCAGATTGGGGTTGCCCTGGATCGCACCCGTGCGGTCCGACGGGCTGACCCTGTTTCCCGTGCGCTTCGTCGGCGCCATGCTCTGGGCGAGCGGCGCCTATGCCGCCCGCCGGCTGGCCAGGGGCTAGGTTTCAGCGAGGCCCACGCCGGAACCGGCCGGGTCGCCGAGCGCAGCGGCGATTTCGGCCAGGGTGGCTTTCTCGGCATCGCTGACGGCGACGCCGCCGAACCCTAAGAACCCGCCTTCCTTGCCGGCCTCGGCCGATTTCTGGGCGACGGTCCTGAGCCAGGACTTGAAGGCAGCCGCCTCGTCAGGGGCCTTGGCGTCGAGGAGACGCGAGACGGCGCCGAGCTCCTCGATGGCCTTGCGCTTCACATCGGCGAACTGGCTGCCCTTGAACTGAGCCTGGAAGGACTCGCGCACGGCATTCCGGGTCTCGGTGTTGGTGATGTCATCGGCCACGGCCTTCACCAGGGGAGAGGCCTGGGCGCTCTGCTTGGCCTCGACGAGGGCCCAGCCGCTGGACATGGATTCCTGCAGCAGGCTCCAGAGCCCGCCCGGGTCCGCCGCGGTGATCGCCATGCTGGCCACCACGGGGCTTGCAACGAGGCGGGACCATTCTTCCGGGGTGAAGCTCGATTTGTTGGCCATCTTGATGCTCCTGACGTGCTGCCGGGTAGAGACCTCCAGAGCGAAAGCGCTCAAGCTTGCGGTTGGTTCCTCGGCCGGGCATTGGTGCGGCGCCCAAAAGGAATGGGCCCGACCACGAGGTCAGGCCCATCCTGCGCAGTGTGACGCGAGACGTGATTACTGCTGCGGGGCAGGGGTGGCCGGAGCAGCCGGAGCCGGCGTGGTCGGGGTCGCCGGTGCGGTCGTGGAACCGCCGGCGGCGCCGGAACCCGTGCGCGGCGCAGTGGTTTCCGTCTGAGTGCCGGTGCTGCCGGTGGTGCTCGGCTCGCTACCGCCATCATAGAACAGGAAGGCGAGCAGGCCGAGGGCGATAACAAGACCGCCGATCACGTAAGCAAGTGTGTTCGAACCACGGCTCGTGTTATCGTAGACGTTGGTCTCGCGATTGTAGACGTTGGGTTCGCGATCCATCGGATCCATAGCCATTTTGAAACTCCTTGACCGTTTTACCTCCCGAACAACGCCGTATATCGGATGGAGTTTCATCGGAGCGTGGCAATTATTTTTGAAATCTGTGCATAAATGATTTCTGATCTTAACGAATGTGTCATCACTCTGAACGCCCGTTCATTTTGAAAGGGGTTGACCGGCTTGAGCGCCGCTCTTACTCCGGGCAGGAAATATAAGAGATTAAAGGCGCAAGGCTCATGAACGCTCCGGTCAACCCTAAGAAGCTCATCAAGGGCGCGACAGGCGATTGGGAAATCGTCATCGGCATGGAGATCCACGCCCAGGTGACGAGCCAGGCCAAGCTCTTCTCCGGCGCCTCGACGGCCTTCGGCAACGACCCCAACAGCAATGTCTCCCTGGTTGACGCGGCCATGCCCGGCATGCTGCCGGTGATCAACGAGGAATGCGTGCGCCAGGCGATCCGCACGGGTCTGGGCCTCAAGGCCGAGATCAACCTGCGCAGCACCTTCGACCGCAAGAACTACTTCTACCCGGACCTGCCGCAGGGCTACCAGATCAGCCAGTACAAGAGCCCCATCGTGGGCGAGGGCGAGGTGATCGTCGACGTGCCGGAAACGGCTGAGACCATCACCGTGCGCATCGAGCGCCTGCATCTCGAGCAGGATGCCGGCAAGTCGATCCACGACCTGCACCCCACCATGAGCTTCGTCGACCTCAACCGCTCCGGCGTGGCCCTGATGGAGATCGTGTCGAAGCCGGACCTGCGTTCGTCCGACGAGGCCCGCGCCTATGTGACCAAGCTGCGCACGATCCTGCGCTATCTCGGCACCTGCGACGGCGACATGGACAAGGGCAACCTGCGCGCCGACGTGAACGTCTCCGTGCGCCGGCCGGGGGACGAGCTCGGCACCCGCTGCGAGATCAAGAACGTCAACTCCATCCGCTTCATCGGGCAGGCCATCGAATACGAGGCGCGCCGCCAGATCGCGATCCTGGAGGATGGCGGCACCATCGACCAGGAGACCCGCCTCTACGATCCGGGCAAGGGCGAGACCCGCTCCATGCGCTCCAAGGAAGAGGCGCACGACTACCGCTACTTCCCCGATCCCGACCTGCTGCCGCTCGAGTTCGACCAGGCCTATGTGGACGATCTCGCGAAGGGCCTGCCGGAGCTGCCGGATGAGAAGAAGGCGCGCTTCATGGCCGATTACGGCCTCTCGCCCTACGACGCGAGCGTGCTGGTGGCCGAGCGCTCCTCCGCCGACTTCTTCGAGGAGGTGGCCAAGGGCCGCGACGGCAAGGCGGCTGCGAACTGGATCATCAACGAGCTGTTCGGCCGCCTGAACAAGGAAGGCAAGGACATCTCGGAGACCCCGGTCTCGGCCGCCCAGCTCGGCGCCATCATCGAGCTCATCGGTGAGAATGTGATCTCCGGCAAGATCGCCAAGGACCTGTTCGAGATCGTCTTCACGGAAGGCGGCGACCCGCGCGAACTCGTGGAAACGCGGGGCATGAAGCAGGTGACCGACACGGGCGCCATCGAGAAGGCCGTGGACGAGATCATCGCGGCCAACCCCGACAAGGTGGAGCAGGCGAAGGCCAAGCCCACGCTGCTCGGCTGGTTCGTGGGCCAAACCATGAAGGCCACGGGCGGCAAGGCCAACCCACAGGCCCTCAACGAGATCCTCAAGCGCAAGCTCGGGATCGAGTAAGGCCCTTGGCCATCCCGGCGGAGCACAACGCAAGCCCCGCCGGGCTTATGCAGGCACCGCCACTGTGACCTCGCAGCCCAACCCCTTCGCGCCGCACTGGCTGATCCGCGACATCGTGATCGGCTCGCACCGCTCCATTGTGGGGCCGGGCGGTCTGCTCTTCGTGGGCGATTCCCTCGTCGAGGGGTTTTACTGGAACCGCATCGCCTCGCTGCCCGTGCTGAATGCCGGCTATTCCGGCATCTGGACCGAGGCGCTGGAGCCGCGCGTTCCGCTTCTCCTGCAATCGGCGAGCCCCGGCATCGCGGTGCTGCTCGTCGGCACGAACGATGCGAAGAAGGACTGCACCGAGGCAACCCTCGACGGGGTGACGAGGCACTTCGAGACAATCGTCCGCCATTTCGAGGCCGCCGCCGTGCCGGTGATCGTCATGACGCCACCGCCGATCGAGCGGGGCAAGCGTCTCACGAGCTTCTATTCGGCGGACGCCATGGCTTCCCTCCGCGGTCGAATCGTGCAGATTGCCGAGGGCCGCGCGGCCGCCATCGTCGATCTGCACACGGCGTTCGGCGACGGTGCAGGCTCAGGTCGCGAAGGGCTCACCACGGACGGCGTTCATCTGTCGGCGGAGGCCTATCGCCAGCTGCATGACGTGCTTGAAAAGACGGTCGCCAAAATGGCGATGAGGAAGGGGCAAGGATGAACCTAGCGCTCAAGATCGAAGACGGCCTCGTCATTCGTCCTATTGTCGACAGCGACCGGCAGGACCTCTTCGGGCTGATCGCGATCTGCTACGCGGATTATCCAGGCTGCTTCGTCGATCCGCATGACGACCTGCCGGATCTGCGCGCGCCGAGCACGTCATACGACCGGACCGGCGGCGCCTTCTGGGCTGTCGAGGATGAGCGCGGGCGCGTCTGTGCCTGCGTGGCCGTGGACTTTCCGGAAAGCGGAACGGCCGAACTGCACCGGCTCTATGTGCGTCCGGACCAGCGCGGGATGGGATTAGGCTCGCGCCTCGTGCATCGGGCGGAAGTGCACGCGCGCAGCAAAGGTGCGTCACGCATGGTCCTGTGGTCCGACACGCGTTTCGTCACGGCGCACCGGCTCTACAAGCGATTGGGCTATGTGCAGGGCGAAGGGCAGCGGCAGCTGACGGATATTTCACAGTCGGTGGAATACCGGTTTAAAAAGAACCTTGGAAGCGTCCAGACTTCAGTCTGACCGGGTGCGGATTATAGGATCGGAGCAGCGTTCATGATGTTCGAAGTGGCAGGCGTTTTTGCCGGAATCGTGCTCGCCCAGATCTCGCCAGGCCCGAACCTCATGGCCGTGTCCTCCATCGCCCTGGGCGGCGGGCGCATGCCGGGGGCCATTGCGGCGGCAGGGGTCGCAACAGGCGTGTTCATCTGGTCTATTCTGTTTGCCTTCGGGATCGGCGCGCTGCTAAAAGCCTTTCCGCAGGCGATCACCGCCATGCGCCTTCTGGGCGGGGGCTACCTCATTTATCTCGGGCTGCGCGCCCTGCGGACAGCGTTCACGCCATCGGCCAGGAAACCCGATGCGGAGCGCACCGACATGCCGGCGGGAGAAGCCTACCGTCGCGGATTGTTCGTCGTCATGACCAATCCGAAGGCGGCCCTGATGTGGGTGGCGATCTCGATGTATCTCGCCTCTCTAAGCCTCTCCACGCTTCAGTTCCTGGCCATCGGTATCGGGGCTTCCGCGTCAGCCATGATCATTTACGGCACCTATGCGCTGATCTTCTCGACGGGCATCGCCATGCGGGCCTATGCACGGTTCTTCCGCGTCATCGAAGGGAGCTTCGGCGCGGTCTTCGGCACCATCGGCGCGAAGGTCTTCGTCGACGGTGTGCGCGAGTTGAAAGCTTGAGGCTGGTATAACCAGCGCCGATAGAGTAGTGTCTTCCCGCGGTTGAACGACTCAGCCGCTTTTTTTCACCTGCAGCCGAAGGAGGCGTCACATGGTCATGAACTTTGCACCATGCGCAATCGACGCAAACCTTCCCTCCCTATTCGCTGCAGGTTCCTATGAAGCAGATTACGCTTTCCCTTGTGTGGCTTACCGTCCGCATTGATCTCATTCCCGCCGTGCGTGAGCGCGGCCACAAGTCTCTGAAATCACTTCCGCCCTCCGAGTTGCCGGCTTCGCTGCGCGCGAGGCTCAGCACGCACTTGCTCAAGGACATTGGGGAAGACATCAGCGGGCGCGACTGACGATGAGTGACAACCGAATGGAGGTTGCGTCACGCGCATCCTCCTGCTCCATCGAGAAACGAAGAGCCTCGAACACCGCAGGCTTGCCCCGACAGGCATGCCTTGAGCCTCAGGCCACGCCGTATTCCTCCGCGTAGCGATTGGCGATCCGCGTCTGCCACAGGCACAGCACCGGCGCGACGATCAGCTCGACGATCAGCCCGCCGAGCATGAAGAGCGACGGCAGGCCGGTCAGGGCAAGGCCCATCAGGCGGCTCAGGCCTCCGATGACGACAAGCAACGTCAGCAGCCGGAAGCGGCCGGTCTTGAGCTCGATGGAGGGCAGCGTGCTCCAGAAGCACAGGCCGATGCCGAGCAGCAGGCCGGACAGATACCGGAAATGGCTCTCCGCCGAGATGCTCACCGCATCGCCCGTGAGCGCCTGCCCGAACAGCACGCCGTAGAGCCCCGTGGCAACGGGGATGAGTGCCAGGATTGCAACGGCCTGCTGAAGCAGCTTTTTCTCGCGTGCCATGCTGGGCATGGGCTCTCCTATCTGTTGGCCTGCCTGAGAGCAGGTGCCGCGCTTATGGCGACGATGATGCCGATGGCCCCCATCACCAGCGAAATGCCGCCGATCACCAGGCCCAGTCCTCCCGGACCGGAGAACAGGCCAACCAGCAGCCCGGCCAGCGGCTGCGACAGGTTGTTGATGGTGATCATCACGCCCGTCGTCTTGCCGAAATCCTTCTGCGGAATGATCTTCTGGCGCAGGCTCCTGAGATAGATGGTGAACATCCTGTCGAAGCCCAGCACGAGAATATAGCCTGCGGCATAGATCCCGTAATTGGGGCTGATGGCCGTCAGCAGGCCGCCGATGAAGATCGCCGTGTAGCCGATGGCGCCCATCGCCCTCAAGGGGATGATGACGTGGGCCAGGAAGGTCAGGATCGCAATGGCAGCGACGGCGCTGGCCGTCTGCAGGAGCGCGTAGCTCTGCTCGGACTGGCCATGGATGCCCGTCACCATCGCGGCGGATGTGGCCAGCGTCGCGCCGAAGACGAAGTTGAGCCCGGCCGACAGTGCGGCGGCTCTCCGCAATCCGGGCAGATGCCAGATGTGCCTTAAGGCGATGCGGAAGGGATCGACCCAGCTGTCATGGGCCCGTTCCGGCTTGGCGAGTTCGATCCGGCTCGACCGATGCCACAGGGTGAGCCCGAGATCCGCCAGCAGGAACAGGAACGCCGTGATGCCGACCACAACCTGCCAGGGCCACAGGCCGAGCAGGGCGGCCGCCAGCACGGGCCCGATCACCATCCCGAGCTGGTCGCCGAGCTGCGAATAGGACAACACCTTTTCGAACCGCTGCTGCCGGAAGATCTGCGGCAGCATCACCTCCCGGGCGAGAAACCCTTGCGTCGAGAGGATCCCGCAGACCGCCGAGAGAGCGATCAGCCAGCCGATGCCGCCGAGAAGCTCGTGGCCTGCAGCGCCGACGGCGCAGGTGAGCAGGCGGAAGCGCTGGCTGATGACCAGCAGCGAGACCGGCGACCGGCGATCGCAGAGGATGCCGCAGAGCGAAAACAGCAGGTAGCGCGGCAGGGTCTCGATGAAAAACGCCAGCCCCGCCAGGGCTGCGCTCTGCGTCGTCTGGAACACCACGAGGGGAACCAGGAACAGCAGCATCTGGTCCGCCAGGCGGGCGAAGAAGAGAGAGACGAAGAAGCTGATATCCCTGGCGCGCACTGGCATTCCCTGCGATCGACCCGGTGCGGCCGTCTCATGCAATAAGCTGTCATATAATCTGTCCATAGCCGGCGCCAGATCACAATTCTTTCACGAGAGGTCCTTTTCTGTTGGCAGGGAGCCGTCTAGGTTTGCGGGCGACTGCATCGCTTCAGGGGGCTTCTCATGCCGGCACGGTTCGAACTCAACGGCGTCTTTCTCTCCGGCCCGACCTACAAGGTCGGCCTGATGCTGTCGCTCGCCGGGGAGCCCTTCGACTACGTGCACGTGAACCTCATGGCCGGCGAGCACAAGCAGCCGCCCTATCTCACCAAGCAGCGCTACGGCCAGGTGCCGCTGCTGGTCGACCGCAACAACAGCCGGCATCTGTGCCAGTCGGCCGCGATCCTGGAATATCTCGCCGACACGCTGGGCAAGTTCGGCGGCGCGACTCTCGACGAGCGCCTTGAGGCGCGCGAATGGCTCTACTGGGACTTCGACCGTCTGGCGCCGTCGATCTACCGTGCCCGCGGCATCCGGGCCGGGTTCATGAAGGGCGGGGAGGAGACCCTCGAGCTCTGCGCGGCCAATGCGGCGTCCGCGCTCAAGACCCTCGACAGGCACCTCTCCGGCCGCAACTGGATCGTGGGCGAGAGCCCGACCATCGCCGATATCGATATCTCTGGCGTGCTGGTTTATGCGGCCGATGCCGCCGTCGATCTCGCGCCTTACGCGAATGTCGCCGCCTGGATCGCGCGCTTCGAGGCGCTGCCCGGATTCAAGCGTCCGACGGACCTGCTGCCGCCGGAATCCCGAGAAGCCGCATGAGCGATCTCCTGATCCGCGAGGCCAGGGCAGAGGATCTCGAAGCGATCATCCGCCTGCACGAAGAGGATGAGTTGGGCTCTCACGGCGATGTCTGGTCGCCCGAGACCCGGCCGGCCTACGAGGCTGCTTTCGCCGCCATCCAGCGCAGCCCCGAGAACCGGCTGTTCGTGGCCGTCGACGGCCGCGAGATCGTCGGTACGTTCCAGCTCACCTTCATCCCCAATCTCACGGGCCGAGGCGCCCTGCGCGTGAAGGTGGAAAGCGTGAAGGTGAAAGGCGCACGACGCTCCACCGGCATCGGCGCCAGGATGATGGCTTTCGCCGAGGACCACGCCCGCACGCACGGCGCCCGCGCCATGGAGCTCACCTCCAACAAGACCCGCAAGGACGCCCACCGCTTCTACGAGCGCCTGGGATTTTCCCGCAGCCACGAGGGGTTCAAGAAGAAGCTCGGTTAGGTGGTGAGGCTGCCGGGCCGCCTTCATCAGATCAGCGCCTTACTGATTATTCAGGCAGTTCAGCGTGCTGGAAGGCCAGTCGAGCGCCGATCCATTTCGCTAGGATTACTCATCCCGAGATAATGCGATAAATTCGCGGCAGGGCCGATTGTGCTGCCTTGTAAGCTACATGATAGTAACATGTGCTTCTTCCATTCTGCCACAGCGGAAGGTTACGAGATGGCCCCCGGAATTGAGACTAGGCGGTTCGAGAGTCCCGACCAGCTGCTCGACATGAAGGAGCACGGCCGAATCTCCATCATCAAGATGGCTGATGGCACGGCCGGCATGCATGCCGTTTTCGAACCAGGCTGGACTTGGGAGGCCGATGAAAAGCCTCTGCTCGGCTCGCCCGACTCATGCCCGATGCGCCACACCGGCTACTGCATTGGCGGCAAGCTCGTGGTTCGCATGATTGATACAGGGATCGAGACGCGTATTGGCGCCGGGGACTTCTTCGAGATCCCACCTGGCCACGACGCGTATGTCGAGGGTGACGACCGCGCGGAGTTGATCTTGTTCGCGCCACCCGAACACCAGCACTGACGTTCAACCGGTCGGAAGAATCTACGTTTACTGCTTCAGCATCGTTCTCCTCTCAACGATGAGGGAGGCGAGGGGAAGACTAATTCAATCGTAGGATGACTACACGAACTACTGCTCTTTGCCCGCAGCCACGAGAGCTTCAGAAACAAGCTTTGAGGCCAACCGGCGAACCGGTCGGAGCTCCCGTCAATTCAACGTGCGGATCTCGTGCCGGGCCGTGCCCGGAGGGCCCTTGCGGATCGTCACGCTTGCGTCCTGGGCCAGCGGATGGGTTTTCAGGATCCGTTCGACGGCGCGGTACATCGCCTCCGCGTCCGGGCCGTAGAGATAGATGATCGTATCGGTGGCGCCGATGGCGTGGCCGTCGACTTCGCCGAGGTTCCCGAGGGCGATCTTCAGCTGGCTTTCGAAGCCCGAGAGGTCGTATTCCTCGTAGATGGCGCGGGGAAGCGACTCTCCATCGAGGCGGATGAAGAGCGCCTGTCGGGGCGGAATGTAATTGCCGCCTGCAGCGGGTTGCTTGCCGATGATGCGGGATAGCCAGTTCATGGAGAGCTCCTGTCCACTAGAGGCGTTAGCCGCTCAGGCCTTCGTGCCTTCCTTGAGGCGCTTGTTGCATGCGCTCCAGAAGCCCGGCCACTTCATGGTCTTGTCGACCTTGCCGCCGGCCTTGGCTTCCTTCCACTCCAGGCTGCACTTGCTCATGCGCTCGCGGGCGGCCATCTGGGCTGCGGTCGGCGCCTTCTTCGGCTTGGTCTCGACGGCCTGCACGCCACCGGCGGTTGCGAAGGTCATGGCAGCCGCAAGAGCCGCGCTCACAAGTCGGTTCATCATCGAATCACCCCCACAGCGATTGCTTTATGTTATACTATTTCTTAATCGACGCGCGGCAACATGCAAGTCCCGATGATCTGCCATGCGTCGTTTTCGTGGGATTTTCGTTGCGGGCCAGGGTGCCAGCTCCGATCTTATGTCTTAACGTCCCGGTACGAATGCGTATCGTAACCTGATGAGAGGCGTTCCATGGCGGCTTCCGCGCAGCATCCGATCGATCTCTATTACTGGCCGACCCCGAACGGGTGGAAGATCACCATCATGCTCGAGGAATGCGGATTGCCCTATGCGATCCACCCGGTGAACATCGGCAAGGGCGATCAGTTCAAGCCGGAATTCCTGAGCGTCTCCCCCAACAACAAGATGCCGGCCATCGTCGATCACGACGGACCGGGAGGTGAGCCGATCTCCGTATTCGAGTCCGGCGCCATCCTGCAATATCTCGGCCGCAAGACGGGCCGTTTCTACCCGGAGGACGAGCGCCAGCGCGTCGAGGTCGATCAATGGCTGTTCTGGCAGATGGGCGGCTTCGGCCCCATGCTCGGGCAGGCGCACCATTTCCGCATCTACGCGCCGGAGAAGGTGCCCTATGCCGTCGACCGCTACACCAACGAGACCAACCGCCTCTACGGCGTGGTGAACAAGCGCCTCGCGGACCGGGAGTTCGTGGCCGGCGCGTACTCCATCGCCGACATGGCCATCGCTCCTTGGGCGAAGCTCTGGGAGCGCCAGGGCCAAAACATCGAGGATTTCCCACACGTGAAGCGCTGGCTGGAGACGACACTCGCCCGCCCGGCGGTCCAGCGCGGCATCGCGGTCAGCTCCGAGGACCGCAACAAGACCGACCTCACGGACCCGGCCGTCCAGGCGGTGCTGTTCGGCCAGAAGGCGCGGTAAGGTCTACCACCCGTCATCCCCGGACTTGTTCCGGGGATCCACGTCTTAGGCTCTTGAAACGTGGATGGCCGGGACTGATCCCCGGATCAAGTCCGGGGACGGCCAAGACGGTGAAACGGTTTGTCCTTCGAGCCTCTAATTCACCTTAGCCCATGTCTGCGAGCGGCAGATCAGACCGCCGAAGACGCAGCCGGAGAGCTGCAAGGTCTTAGGGCTCATGACTTTGAGCTTGCCCGTATAGGTCTTGCCGTCCTGAGGGTTATAAAGCTGGCCGGTGTAGCCGTCCCCGTCCGGCTTGAGGTCCCACATCATCCGGACCCCCACGATGTTGCGGTCCCGCAGCTTCGGGTCCGCGTTGTTCGTGTCCTTCTGATAGGTGGAGGAGGCGATGGTGCCGCAATATTCGGCACCGCATTTGGCGATCCTGACCCTTGTGTCGCCGCTCTGGGTCACCCATGTGCCGCTCGGATCGGCCGACTGGGCCTGGGCCGGAAGGGCGAACAGGCTCAATCCGAGGGCGGCAAGGATAGCTTTTCTCATTGTTGACTCCCTCTACTTCGGTCTTCATGGGACCGATCCGGGAGAAGACTAGGGGAGCCGGTTAAGCTTTCCAAGCAGGCCTGGGCAAAAGGCCCTTGAGGCACAGGGGGCTCGCCGCTATAAGCGCCCCACTTCACCATTTCCTCTTTAAATAGAAGCGAACCATCATGGCCATCGAGCGTACCTTCTCCATCATCAAGCCCGACGCGACCCAGCGGAACCTCACCGGCGCCGTCAACGCCGTCATCGAGCAGGCCGGCCTGCGGATCGTCGCCCAGAAGCGCATCCTCATGAGCCGCCGCGAGGCCGAGACCTTCTACGCGGTCCACAAGGAGCGCCCCTTCTTCGGCGAGCTCGTGGACTTCATGATCTCGGCTCCCGTCGTCGTGCAGGTTCTGGAAGGCGAGAACGCCGTCCTCCGCTACCGCGAGATCATGGGCGCCACCAACCCGGAGAGCGCCGCCGAGGGCACCATCCGCAAGCTCTACGCCAAGTCCATCGGCGAGAACTCGGTCCACGGCTCCGACAGCCCCGACAATGCCAAGATCGAGATCGCCCAGTTCTTCTCGGGCAACGAGATCGTCGGCTAAGCCTCTAAGGCATAGCCTTCATGATCAGGCCGCCTCCGGGCGGCCTTTTCATTTTCCGGCCTTTCCCTCATCATGCGCCCGCCATGAACCAAGCTCCCCGCATCGAACGCCGCGCTTCCGTCTGCCCGCACGATTGCCCTTCCGTCTGCTCCCTCGAGGTGGAGGTGATCGACGGGCGCACCATCGGGCGTGTGCACGGGGCGAAGTCGAACAGCTACACGGCGGGCGTGATCTGCGCCAAGGTGGCGCGCTATGCCGAGCGCATCCACAACCCGGACCGTCTGCTCTATCCCATGCGGCGCACCGGCCCGAAGGGCTCAGGATCCTTCGAGCGCATCTCCTGGGACGAGGCGCTGGACATCGTGGCTCGCGAGTTCCTGGAGGCGGAGCAGGCGTTCGGCTCGGAATCCGTCTGGCCCTATTACTATGCCGGCACCATGGGCTACGTGATGCGCGACGGCATCAACCGCCTGCGCCACGTGAAGAAGTATTCCGGCCAGTATTCCACCATCTGCACGGCCATGAGCTGGACCGGCTATGTGGCCGGCACCGGCCATCTGCGCGGCGCCGACCCGCGCGAGATGGCGGTGTCCGACTGCATCGTGATCTGGGGCACCAACGCGGTTCACACGCAGGTCAACGTGATGACCCACGCGATGAAGGCCCGCAAGGAACGCGGGGCCAAGATCGTCGCCATCGATATCTACAACAATGCCACCCTGAAGCAGGCCGACATGGCGCTGGTCCTGCGCCCCGGCACCGACGGAGCGCTCGCCTGCGCGGTCATGCATGTGCTGTTCCGCGACGGCTATGCCGATTGGAATTACCTCGAGCGCTACACCGACCATCCGCGCGAGCTTGAGGAGCACCTGCGCACCCGCGATCCGGCCTGGGCCTCGGCCATCACCGGCCTGTCGGTGGAGGAGATCGAGGCCTTCGCCAGGCTCGTGGGCACCACGAAGCGCACGTACTTCCGCCTCGGCTTCGGCTTCGCGCGCCAGCGCAACGGCGTGGTCAACATGCATGCCGCGCTGTCGATCCCGGCCGTGACGGGCGCCTGGCAGTATGAGGGCGGCGGGGCGCTTCATTCGAACAGCGGCATCTTCCACTGGAACAAGGCGTTGATCGAAGGCCACGATGCGATCGACAAAAGCATCCGCGTGCTCGACCAGTCGCAGATCGGCCGCGTGCTCACCGGCGACGCCGAGGCTCTCTACAACGGGCCTCCCGTCAAGGCGATGCTGATCCAGAACACCAACCCAGTCTCCGTTGCGCCCGAGCAGGAACTGGTGAAGCAGGGCTTCATGCGCGACGACCTCTTTGTCTGCGTCCACGAGCAGTTCATGACCGAGACGGCGCTGATGGCCGACATCGTGCTGCCCGCCACCATGTTCATGGAGCACGACGACCTCTATTCCGGCGGCGGGCATCAGCATTTCCAGGTCGGGCCGAAGCTCATCGACCCGCCGGGCGAATGCCGCTCGAACCATGAGGTGTTCCGCGGACTGGCCGAGCGTCTCGGCGCCGAGCATCGCGGTTTCGCCATGGAGCCGCGCGACATCATCGACTGGACGCTGCAGAATTCCGGCTGGGGGACGCTCGAGAACCTGGAGGCGCAGGTTCACTTCGATGCGCAGCCCCCATTCGAGGAGGCGCATTTCCTCAAGGGCTTCGGCTACCCGGACGGCAAGTTCCGCTTCAAGCCCGACTGGACCACGGTGCCGTCCTACAACAACGGCGCGATGGGCCCCTGGGCCAGCATGCCGGCCTTGCCCGACCATTGGGGGGTGATCGAAGCGGCGACCGAGGAGCACCCGTTCCGCCTCGCCACCAGCCCGGCCCGCAACTTCCTCAATTCCAGCTTCACCGAGACGCCGACCTCGCTGGACAAGGAGCGCCGGCCCGAGGTGATGATCCACCCGGTCGATGCCGATAAGCAGGGCATCACTGAGGGCGATTGGGTGAAGCTCAGGAACCACCGCGGCGAAGTCTTCTTGCGCGCCAAGCTGTTCGATGGCGTCCGGCGCGGCGTGCTCATCGCCGAGGGCATCTGGCCCAACGCGGCCCACCCGTTCGGGCGCGGCATCAACACGCTCACCGGCGGCGACCAGGTGGCGCCCTATGGCGGGGCAGCCTTCCACGACAACCGGGTGGCGCTGGAAAAGGCGGATCTCGACCCATCCCTGGAGCCCCCGGTGGCGCGCAAGCACCACCGCGCCGAGGCGCTGGTTGGTTGAAAATGAAGTCCTGCAGCCTCTCCACGTCATCACCGGCCTTGTGCCGGTGATCCCGATGGGTTGGAGCGCCGAGCCTTCAGAGCATCGGGATGGCCGGGACAAGCCCGGCCATGACGAAGAGCCTGTGTGCTCGGTCAGGCGCATAGTCAGACCTTCTTAAGCCTGTTTGCCGCTTCCCCTTGATCCTGAACGGCCAAGCCTATTCTTAAACGCCGAACGTGATTTCATCCCTGGGGAGCTATCCATGATCTCGACCGCCCGCGCGCTGCTCGTTGCAGCGGCCGTTTCCTTGAGCGCGACCGCCGCCTATGCGGCCGCCTCCAACATGCCGACCCAGTACCAGCCTGACCCTGCGTTGAAGACCGAGAGCGTCTCTCAGCTGCGCGCCCGCGTGAGCCAGGCCTGCGCCATCACGCAGGCGAAGCTCCAGAGCGAAGCAAGCGCGTCCTCCCTCAACCGGGCCTGCGACTGCTATGCCGGTCGCACCATGCGCTCGCTCAGCCCCGAGGAGGTGCAGGCCTATCGCGACACCGGCGTGTTCAACGACACCGCCCGCGCCAAGGCCCTGGCCGCTCTCGATGCCTGCAAGCTGCCCCGGCCGCAGATATAAGAATATCTGGGGAGCTACGAGACGGGCCAGTTGCTTTGCCGCGTCCGGCCCGATGCTCTAAGCTCCCCGCCATGCTCCTGTCGGTCGGCTCCATCCGCGTCCCAATCCTCGCGCTCGCACTCTTCGTCTCGTGCGCCACGGTGCTGCCAGGAACGTCCATGGCGCAGGATCGACGCGCCGCTACCGAAGTACAGTTCAGGGATTGGCTCGCTCAAACGGTCTGGCCCGATGCTCAAAAGCAGGGTGTCTCCAAGGAGACCTTCGAGCGGAACCTGTCGGTAATCCAGCTCAATTGGGACCTCCCCGAACTTCAGCCGCCCGGTCGGGCAACTCCGCCTGACGATCAGCGGCAAGCGGAGTTCCAAAGCCCCAGCCGGTATTTCCCCGAGGCACAGCTCGGCTCCCTTTCGAAGGGCGGGCGCGAATTGCTGCAACGATGGGATTCTACTCTCGACGATATCGAACGGCGTTACGGCGTACCTCGCGAGATCGTTGTCGCGATCTGGGGTCGGGAATCACATTTCGGTCGGGTCAAAGCCCGCCACCCAGCCTTGCAGGTTCTCGCTACGCAGGCCTTCATGGGCCGGCGGCGCGCTGTATTACCCGGAGCTTCTGGCCGCTCTCGTGATCCTCGAGGAGGATCACTTTTCCGGCGAGACCCTGCTGTCGTCCTGGGCCGGAGCCATGGGGCAGCCGCAGCTCCTGCCGTCGAAATTCCTGCGCTATGCGGTTGATGCCGATGCGGACGGTAAGCGGGATGTTTGGAATTCGGCGCCGGATAGCCTCGCCTCCATCGCCAATTATCTGCGCGAGCATGGCTGGAAAAAGGAATTGCCCTGGGGCTTCGAGGTGAGCCTGCCGCCGTCCGTCTCCTGCACGCTCGAGGGTCCGCGACAGGGCAGGACCATGCAGGAATGGCTGGAACTCGGCCTGAAAGCTGCGAGCGAGGCTTTACCTGAGTGGAGCGGCGATGCGAACGCGTTCCTGCTGATGCCAGCGGGCCGCCTCGGACCGGCCTTCCTCGTGTCCGAGAATTTCTATGTCCTCAAGCAGTACAACGAGTCCGACCTCTATGCGCTCTTCATCGGGCATCTGGCCGACCGCATGCGTGGAGCCTCCGCCTTCGTGGGCCGATGGCAGCCGTTCGATGCTCTGCGGCGCGGTCATATCCAGGCCATGCAGGAGCGGTTGAAGAGCCAGGGCTACGATGTCGGAAAGGTGGATGGCCTTGTCGGCTTCGCCACGCGAACGGCAATCGGCCAATGGCAGAGCAAGAGGCAACGGGACGAGACTTGCTTTCCGGATGCGGCGCTGGTCGATGCTATCCGCTGATTATCCGGGCGAGTGCAGCACGCCGCCCGCATCCCATCCGCGCGAAAACACTACCCGCCCGTTCTCCAGCCGAGCGCTGCCGTCGCAGATCATCCGCAGGGCCTGCGGATAGAGACGGTGCTCCTGCACGATCACGCGGGCGGCGAGGCTCTCCTCCGTGTCGTCCGGCACTACCGGCACCACCGCCTGGGCGATGATCGGGCCGGCATCGAGTTCCGGAACCACGAAATGCACGGTGCAGCCATGCACCAGCACGTCGTCTGCCAGCGCCCGGCGGTGGGTCTGGGTGCCGCGATAAAGGGGCAGGAGGGAGGGGTGGATGTTGATCATCCGGCCGGTCCAGCGCTCCACGAACCCATCCGTGAGCACCCGCATGAAGCCGGCGAGGCAGACGAAGGCGATGTCGTGCTTTACGAGGGCTTCGTCGAGCGCCCGGTCGAAGCTCTCGCGGTCGGGAAAGGCCTTGTGGTCGATGGCGAGCGTCGCGATCCCGGCCGCCTTCGCCCGCTCCAGCCCTTCCGCGTCGGGACGGTTCGAGAGAACGAGGGCGATCTCGGCCGGGAAATCGGGAGCCTGAGCGGCCTCGATCAGCGAGGCCATGTTCGAGCCCCGGCCCGAGATCAGGATGGCAACGCGGCGGGTCATTGAAGCTTCAGGGCACCCGAATTCTGCACGCGCTCGCCGCCCGTATGCGCAATCGTTTCGCCGATGCGCACCGGGCTCTCGCCCGCCTGGCGCAGGCGCTCCATCACCGCGTCGGCCTTGTCGGCGCTTGCCACCACGATCATGCCGATGCCGCAGTTGAAGGTGCGCAGCATCTCGGCTTCCGCCACGCCGCCGGTCTTGGCGAGCCAGCCGAAAACGGGCGGAACCGCAATCGCATCGAGGTCGAGCCGCACGCCCACACCATCCGGCAGCACGCGGGGAATGTTGTCCGGGAAGCCGCCGCCGGTGATGTGGCAGAGCGCGTTGATCCCGTCGCCGCCTCTCAAGACCTCCAGAAGGGCTTTCACGTAGATCCGGGTCGGCTCCAGCAGGGCCTGGGCCAGCGTCTTAGCCTGTGCAAAGGGAGCGAGCGCATCCCAGGCGAGGCCCGAATGCTCGACGATCCGGCGCACCAGGGAGAAGCCGTTGGAATGGACGCCAGAGGAGGGCAGGCCGATCAGCACGTCGCCAACTTTCACGTCCTTCGGCAGCAGCGTGCCGCGCTCCGCTGCGCCCACCGCGAAGCCGGCGAGATCGTAGTCGCCCTTGGCGTAGAGCCCCGGCATCTCGGCGGTCTCGCCGCCGATCAGCGCACAGCCCGCCTGGAGGCAGCCTTCGGCGATGCCCTTGACGATGTGGACGCCGACCTCCGGCGAGAGCTTTCCGGTGGCGAAGTAGTCGAGGAAGAACAGGGGTTCGGCGCCCTGCACGATGATGTCGTTCACGCACATGGCCACGAGGTCGATGCCGATGGTGTCGTGGATGCCCGTGTCGATGGCGATCTTGACCTTGGTGCCGACCCCGTCATTGGCCGCGACCAGGATCGGGTCCTTGAAGCCCGCGGCCTTGAGGTCGAACAATCCGCCGAAGCCGCCGATCTCCGCATCCGCGCCCGGCCGGCGCGTGGACCGCACCAGGGGCTTGATCTGGTCGACCATGGCGTTGCCCGCATCGATATCGACGCCCGCTTGGGCATAGGTCAGGCCGTTCGTCTGCTTCTCGGTCGTCATGGCTCACCCCGTGTTGGGGTGGGCAGTAAGACGGGCGGGGGCGGGTGGCAAGGGGATTTGAGTGACCGTAGCGGATTCAGCGGGTGTCATCCCCGGCGAGCGTTAGCGAGGGAAGGGGATCCACGATCAGGCTCAGCGCTATGGATTCCCTTCCCCTTCGCTGCGCTCCGGCCGGGAATGACACCCTCCCACGTCATCCCAGGACTTGGTCCGGGGATCCACGTCTTAGGAACCGCAACGTTGCAAAGACGTGGATGGCCGGGACGAGCCCGGCCATGACGAGTGCAGGTGGGGTCTATCTTATCCCCATCCTCGTGCGGCAAACATTGAACTCCGCCCCCCGAGCGTCCATCATCGCCCCGATGACCATCCCCAACATCATCACCATCGGGCGCCTGATCATCGTGCCCATCGTGATCGTCATGATCATGCAGCAGCGGTGGGTCGCGGCCTTCGTCCTGTTCGTGGTGGCGGGGGTGTCGGATGCGGTCGATGGGTTCATCGCCCGCCGGTTCGACATGAGGAGCGAGTTCGGGGCCTATATCGACCCGATCGCCGACAAGGCGCTCCTGGTCTCGATCTACGTGACGCTCGCCGTTGTGGGCGCCATCCCGGGCTGGCTTGCCATCGTGGTGGTGTCCCGGGACGTGATGATTGTGGCCGCCGTGCTCCTGTCCTGGGTTATGAGCCGCCCGGTCGAGATCAAGCCGATCCTGGTGAGCAAGCTGAACACGGGCGCGCAGATCGCCTTTGCGGCCTTTGCGCTCGCCGCCAATGCCTTCGGGGCGGACCTCGCGGGTCTGGAGGACATCGCCATGCTGGTGGTGGCTGCCTTGACCGTAGCCTCCGCCGGTGCCTATCTCGGGGGCTGGCTGCGGCACATGGGTGCCGAGAGCTAACGGTATGGGGAGCCGATGACGGTTCAACGGCAGATCGGGTTCTGGATTGCGGCGCTGGTGGTCGGGGTGCTGCTGCTGTTCGTGCTGCGCGGCATCCTGCTGCCGTTCGTGGCGGGCTTCGCCCTGGCCTACCTGCTCGATCCCCTGGCCGACCGGCTGCAGAAGACCGGCATCGGCCGCCTGGGCGCCAGCCTGCTGATCCTCATCCTGTTCGTGCTGGTCTTCATCGTCGCCCTGGTGATCCTGGTGCCCTTCGCGGCCCAGCAGGTGGGCGCCTTCGTGGAGAGGCTGCCCGGCTATGTGTCAAGGCTTCAGGAACTCGGGGCCGAGCAGCTCGGCCCGCTCATCCGCCGCCTTGGCCTCGAGGATGCGCTGCCGGCCGCACCTCCCTCCGTCGGCAACCTCATCAGCCAGGGCATCGCCTGGATGACCACCTTCCTCCAGGGGCTGTGGTCAGGCGGGCAGGCGCTGATCGGCATCTTCTCCCTGCTGGTGGTGACGCCCGTGGTGGCCTTCTACATGCTGGTCGACTGGGACCGCATGGTGAGAACCGTGGATTCCTGGATGCCCATGAGCCACCGGGACACGATCCGCGACATCGCCCGCGACATCGACCGGGCGATCGCCGGCTTCGTGCGCGGGCAGGCCCTGGTGTGCCTCATCCTCGGCACCTTCTATGCGGTCAGCCTCGCGCTGATCGGGCTCAATTTCGGCGTCCTGATCGGCATGACGGCGGGGCTGTTGAGCTTCATCCCCTATGTGGGCTCGCTCACCGGCCTCATCCTGTCCGTGGGCGTCGCCATCGTGCAGTTCTGGCCCGACTGGACCATGATCGCCGCGACGCTCGGCATCTTCATCTTCGGCCAGTTCGTGGAAGGCAACATCCTGTCGCCGAAGCTCGTCGGCGAGTCGGTCGGTCTCCACCCCGTCTGGCTCATGTTCGCCCTGGTGGCCTTCGGCGCTCTGTTCGGCTTCGTCGGCCTGCTGCTGGCGGTGCCGCTCGCGGCCGCCATCGGAGTCATCGCCCGCTTTGCCCTGGGCCAGTATCTTGCCAGCCCGCTGTATCGGGGCGTGGACCCGGTGATCCTCAAGCCCCGCATCGAGATCGACAAGGCCAACCGCGATGCGTGAGGCCCCCAAACAGCTGGCCTTCGACCTCCCGCTCGATCCCCGCTTCGGGGCCGAGGACTTCCTCGTCAGCCCCTCCAACGAGCAGGCTTATAGCCTTATCGAGACATGGCCCGACTGGCCGGACACGATCCTCCTGCTCGTCGGCCCCCGCGGAAGCGGCAAGAGCCATCTGGCCTCCATCTGGGCCACGAACGCCCATGCCTGGACCGTGGACGCCGTGGCGATCACCCACGACAAGGTTCCGCATCTCGTCTCGAACGGGGCGCTCGCCATCGAGGACATGGACCGGGGCGAGCGCGACGAGGCGGCCCTGTTCCACCTCCTGAACCTGGCGCGGGAGAAGAAGGCGTCCCTGCTCATCACCTGCGAGACGCCGCCCGACCGCTGGAACTTGAGGACGCCCGATCTCCTGTCCCGCCTGCGGCTGGCGCCGAGCGTCACCCTGGAGGCGCCGGACGATGCGCTCCTCAAGGCGGTGCTGGTGAAGCTGTTCGTCGACAGGCAACTCGTGGTCGACACCTCCGTTGTCGACTATATTGCCTTGCGGATCGAACGCTCCCTCGCCAAGGCCTCCGAGATCGTGGCTCTCCTCGACCGGGAGGCTTTGAGCCGGGGCCGGCGCGTCTCGCGGGCGATCGCGGCCGAGATCCTTGGTGCCGCGCAGGAAACGGATGAGAACGAGTGAAGCCAGACACTGATGCCCTGTTGTCGAACCGTCGTGAAACCGTCACGAAGCCCAGAGCAAAACGGACGCCGAAGAACGAAGCGGCGGAGAACGAGGTGCGTAGCGCGATTGCCCTGAAAGAGGTGGAGACCGTCAGCGAGGCTCCCTTGCCGAAGGCTCCGGCGGATATCGAGTTCGACGGTGCGGCGCTGCGGAAGTTTCCGCAACGCTTCATCAACCGGGAACTGTCCTGGCTGCGGTTCAACCGGCGGGTGCTGGAGGAGGCCTCCAACGGCCATCATCCGCTCCTGGAGCAGCTGCGGTTTCTCTCGATCTCGGCCGAGAACCTGGACGAGTTCTTCATGGTGCGCGTTGCGGGCCTGCGCGGTCAGGTCCGCTCTGGCGTCGCCACCGTCTCGCAGGACGGGCTCTCGCCGCAGGAACAGCTCGCGAAGATTTCGGCGGAAGTCTCCCACCTCGCCTCAGACCAGCAGCGCCGCTGGCGCGAATTGCGCGACATTCTTCTCGAAGAGGGCATCATCCTCGTCGAGGGGGCGGGGCTGACGAAGGCGGAGGCCTCATGGCTTGAGGATTATTTCCTCAACCACGTCTTTCCGGTGCTGACGCCGCTCGCCATCGACCCGGCGCATCCGTTCCCGTTCATTCCGAACCTCGGCTCCTCCATCGCCCTGAAGCTGGTGCGCCAGAGCGACGGCAAGGTGCTCAACGCCCTGATCCGTCTGCCGTCGCGGGGCGAGCGCTTCATCCGCCTGCCGGATTTCGCCGAGACCGGCGCCACCCGCTTCATCGCCCTCGAGCAGATGATCGTGCTGTTCACGAGCAGGCTCTTCCCCGGTTACGACGTGCAGGGGCAGGGCGCCTTCCGGGTGATCCGCGACTCCGATCTCGAAGTCGAGGAGGAGGCCGAGGATCTGGTGCGCCTGTTCGAGACGGCCCTCAAGCAGCGCCGCCGCGGCAGCGTGATCCGTCTTGAGGTCGAGGCGGCCATGCCCGAGGATCTTCGCCTCTTCGTGGCCGAGGAATCGGAGGTCTCCTCCGACGAGGTCTTCGTCGTCGAGGGGATGATGGGCCTGCGCGACCTGTCGCAACTCGTGGCGCTGGAGCGTCCGGACCTCAAGTTCAAGCCGTACAATCCGCGCTTTCCCGAGCGCATCCGCGAGCACAGCGGCGATTGCTTCGCGGCGATCCGCGAGAAGGACATCATCGTCCACCATCCCTACGAGTCCTTCGACGCCGTGGTGCAGTTCCTGCATCAGGCCGCGCGCGATCCGAACGTGGTGGCGATCAAGCAGACGCTCTACCGCACGTCATCGAACTCGCCCATCGTGGCGGCTCTGGCAGAAGCTGCGGAGGCAGGCAAGTCCGTCACCGCGCTTGTCGAGCTCAAGGCCCGCTTCGACGAAGAGGCCAACATCCGCTGGGCGCGCGACCTGGAGCGCGCGGGCGCCCAGGTGGTGTTCGGCTTCATCGAGCTGAAGACCCATGCCAAGCTGTCGATGGTGGTGCGCCGCGAGGGCAGCCAGCTCATCACCTATTGCCATGTGGGCACGGGCAACTACCACCCGATCACGGCGCGCATCTACACGGACCTGTCCTACTTCACCGCCGATCCGGTGATCGGCCGCGACGTGTCGCGCATCTTCAACTTCGTCACGGGCTATGCGGAGCCGGCGGAGCTGGAGCGCATGGCGGTTTCGCCGCTCACCCTCAAGAAGCGTCTGCTCCAGCATATCGAGGAGGAGATCGCCCACGCCAAGGCGGGACGGCCCGGCGCGATCTGGGGCAAGTGCAATTCGCTCGTCGATCCAGACATCATCGATGCGCTCTACGATGCGTCCGCGGCCGGCGTGCAGATCGACCTCATCGTGCGCGGCATCTGCTGCCTCAGACCCGGCATCAAGGGCCTGTCGGAGAACATCCGGGTCAAGTCCATCGTCGGCCGCTTCCTGGAGCACACGCGCATCTATGCCTTCGGCAACGGGCACGGCATGCCCAACCCCAAGGCCCATGTGTACATCTCGTCCGCTGATCTCATGTCGCGCAATCTCGACCGGCGCGTCGAAGCCCTGATGCCGATCGTCAACCCGACGGTGCACCAGCAGGTGCTCGACCAGATCATGCTCGCCAACCTGCTCGACAACGAGCAGAGCTGGACGGTACTGCCCGACGGAACGAGCCAGCGGATCGTGCCCGCCAAGGGCGAGGAACCGTTCAATGCGCACAAGTATTTCATGACGAACCCGAGTCTGTCAGGCCGTGGCAAATCCCTCAAGACCTCCAGCCCCAAAGCGCTCGCCAAGCGCGGGCAGCGCTAGCATGCCGGCGCTCAGCCATGAGGCTCCGGGACGGCTCAAGCTCGGCCGACCGGTCGCGATCATCGACATCGGCTCCAACTCCGTGCGTCTCGTGGCCTATGAGGGCCTCTCCCGCGCGGTCACGCCGATCTACAACGAGAAGGTCCTCTGCGGCCTCGGCCGTCATGTGGCGACCACCGGACGCCTCGACGAGGAGGCCGTGGACCGGGCGCTGCGCGCGCTCGCCCGCTTCCGGGTTCTCTGCGATACGATGAACGTGTCGGACATCTTCGTGCTCGCCACTGCGGCCGCGCGCGACGCCTCCAATGGCCCGGCCTTCCTGGAGGCCGCGGCGAGAGCCTGCGGCCAGCCGATCAGCCTCTTGTCCGGCGCCGAGGAGGCGCGGGCCTCGGCGCTCGGCGTCATCGCCGGCTTCCACGACCCGGACGGCATCGTCGGCGACATGGGCGGCGGCAGCCTGGAGCTGGTGGACGTGCGCGGCTCGCAGGTGGGGCAGGGCATCACCATGCCGCTCGGCGGCCTCGCCCTGCAGGACGTCAGCGGCGGCTCGTTGAGAAAAGCCCAGAGGATCGTGCGCGAAGCCCTTGAACGCGCACCCGAATATCTCGAAAACCTGCACGGCCGCACCTTCTATGCGGTGGGCGGCACATGGCGCGCGCTCGCCAAGCTGCATCAGGCGGCGCATGACTATCCGCTCCACGTGATGCACGGCTACATTCTCGATCCCGAGGACGGTCTCGACTTCCTGCATCTCGTGGAGGAGGCCGATTCCAAGACCCTCAAGGATATCGAAAGCATCTCGGAAGCCCGCCGTCCGCTCCTCGCCTACGGGGCCATGGTGCTGGAGGAGATCATCCGCCTCGGCGAGCCGAAGGAGGTGGCGATTTCCGCCTTCGGCGTCCGCGAGGGCGTGCTGTTCGACAAGCTCGACGCGCAAACCCGCGAGCGCGATCCGCTCATCGCCGCCGCGAGCGACCTCAACCTCCTGCGCTCCCGCTCGCCGCGCCACGGCGAGGAGCTGTGCGCGTGGACGGAAGCCTTCATCCGCAGCCTCGGCCTGCCGGAGACGGACGAAGACACCCGCCTGCGCCGTGCGGCCTGCCTGCTCGCCGATATCGGCTGGCGCGCCCATCCCGACTACCGCGGCGAGCAGAGCCTCAACCTCATCGCCTACGGGGCCTTCGCCGGGCTCGATCATCCGGGCCGCGCCTATCTCGCCCTGTCGATCTTCTTCCGGCACGAGGGTCTCTCGCCCGACAAGGTGAGCTCGCGCATCAAGTCCTTGGCCGGTCCGCGCCTCATGGAGCGAGCGCGCCTGCTCGCGGCACTCATGCGCGTCGCCTACCCGGTCTCCGTCGCCATGGAAGGGATTCTCCCCCAGGTGTCGCTGCTGGCCCGCGGCAGCCAGGTGGTGCTGCAACTGCCCGCCCGCCTGGAGCCGCTGGCCAACGAACGCCTCGCCGGCCGCATGCGGGGCCTGGGCAAGCTTCTGAATATGGAAGCCGTGATCGAGATCGTGTGATGCGATGGCCGAGATCGAGACCACGGCCTCGCGCATCGTCTACGAGAACCGCTGGATGCGCGTGCGCGAGGATTCCATTGAGCGACAGGATGGATCGCTCGGCATCTACGGCGTTGTCGAGAAGGCCGATTTCGCCGTTATCGTGCCCCTCGACAACGGCGTGATCCATCTGGTGGAGCAGTATCGCTATCCTGTGCAGGGGCGCTACTGGGAGCTGCCGCAGGGCTCATGGGAAGATGCGCCCGGCACCGACCCGCTGGAACTCGCGCGAGCCGAGCTGCGCGAGGAGACGGGACTGACGGCGGGATGCATGCACCGTGTGGGGCATCTCTACGAGTGCTACGGCTACTCCACTCAGGGCTACCACATCTATCTCGCCCAGGGGCTCCAGGCGGGTGAAGCGCAACGCGAGCGGACCGAGCAGGACATGGTGAGCCGCGCATTTCCGGTGGAGGAGGTGCTGGCGATAATCACCGAAGGCGTCATCAAGGATTCGGCAACGGTGGCAGCGCTGGGAATGCTGCGGCTGAAGGGGCTGTTCTAAGGTCCATGCTCTCAACGCAAAGAGCCGGCGCTGGTTTGGCGCCGGCTCTGTGGTGTCCACTCCGGTGGTTGGGTGGCTTACAGGGTATACAGCCCGATATTGGCGGCCGACAGCGCGGTTCCGGCCTTGAGCTGGGCGATCTGGGTCTGGCCCTGGAAGCTGGATCCGTCGGCATCGTAGTACAGGGCGCCCGTCGCCTGGTTGT
>JAESFL010000365.1_pt1 | contig 35904 bp, 33 predicted proteins | sample 9269401 | NCBI WGS metagenome assembly JAESFL01 (sample SAMN14506025, study PRJNA617098) | algae metagenome | isolation source: Gloeocapsa sp. UFS-A4-WI-NPMV-4B04 and co-occurring heterotrophs from desert... | place: USA: Utah | collected 2006-10-01 | reverse complement strand
AATCCTTGAAGCATAAGCTCTGAAAGCCTTGTAGAATCGTTTAAAAAACTGTCTGGAGTATTGAAACTATGTATTTTCACTTTAATTGGTCACCTTCTTTATGGCAACATTCATGCCAAATGACCCACTAGATGTAGCCTTATGACTTGCATCCCCGACAGAACCTCTCTCCAGGCATCTTTTTATACTCCACCTGATCTCCCACGGCAGGAGTCGAGCAGTAATAAAATACTGTCATCCTTCTTACGATTAGATTTTTACCCAGATATCGTGTTCTAGCTAAAAGCCACAAACTCTTACCGGCAACGCCCTAACCTGAATTGTCAATGGTAATGAACATTTCCCAAATTATGGAGGTCCCGATTTCTCTGACTTTCACTCACAGTTGGTAGGCTGCTTTAACCAAGTATATTATAGCACAAATAAAAGATTGAGTTGCCAAAATATTCTCCGCAATTCATTCCCTCCCTAACTAAGAGTTGAGAAAGGGGAAGTCTTGCGGTTGAAGTTAGACCTGATAGCTAACAACAAGTTGATCTTGTGTAACTCTAGTTCTTTAACTTATCTCGCCATTAAAGTTAAAAAAGGACACCTATGGGCAACTACTCCTCGATCAGAACTTCCAGAACTTCTAATTGGTTCAAATCGGGCAGTGCCACCAACTCTTTTTCCACTTCTTTGACTGCTGTAGGTATCCGTAAAGGTTGGGGTTGCTCTATCCAGCAACTTGCTATCGGCAGAGTTTGTTCTAAATCTTCCATTGGTCGCGGAATCACCATCACCGCGTTCAACTCGCCAATTCGTTCCGCTTCATGCATTCCTGCTTCTATAGCCATGGCTACATCTGCCACTGCGCCGCGAATAATAGCAGTACACAAACCTGAGCCAATAATTTCATGCGCTGAGAGTTGGACATCTGCCGCCTTCAACATAGCATCGGCGGCTCCTACCATAGCCGGAAATCCTCGCGTTTCTAATAAGCCGATCGCTTGCTTGCTTAAGCGGCTTTCTCCTTGCCTTTGAGTAAGTTGAGCCAAGCGCATCCCGATTGGTAGCACTACTTCTAGGTTGGCTAAAGGTCGAGCAATGACTGAAGTTGCAATTAATTCACCATATTCTGTAGCAGCTCTCGCACCAGCATCTACCGCCAAGCGGACATCAGAGATCCCACCCCGCACAATGGCTGTACAATGACCACTACCAATTTTTTCATATCCAACTAAAGTTACTCCAGATGTTTTTAACATCGCGTCCGCAGTGCCGACAATCGCCGGAAAACTACGAGTTGATACTAAACCGAGTGCCTTATCTCTAAAGTCCTCTGAGCTTCGCGTTTGTCCCTCCATGTTAGACCTCGACTATATAGATGCTTTGCTAACCTAACTACTGTTAGAAGACTGATCGTCTTGGAGCGGGCGGTTTAAAGCTTGCCTATGCGGCAACAACGTTGATAACAGTCGGTTCAGGCTAGCCTGCCCATAGACTTGAGTAACAGATGCTTCCGAGGCTTCAGGCGCTTGCTGATTTGAAACTGACTCATCAGGAGTTGGTGGGGAGTCTGATGGTTCAGACACCTGATGATTTGACGAGGACTCAAAGACCGGAGTGGTAGTGGACTCTAATCTTTGAGTTTCAGCAACTTGACGACTGGGGTCTCCGATTAAAGAACCAGGCGGCACAACTTTTCCTGCTCCAACAGAGCTATTCAAAATTGTCGTCATTGAACCAATGCAGGCACTAGCTTCAATTTTACCCTTCCCAACTATCAGAACTCCTGTACCAATGTTTGCTCCTTCCTCAACCTCAAGGATACCTGCGTGGGCATGGAGAATTGCTCCCATTCCAATACAGACTCCTGAAGCAATTATAATCTGACTCTCTGGATCTGCTTGGAGGAGAACACCGGGCGCGATCGCAGCACTGGGGTCAATAGTTACATTGCCACTAACATAAAATTGAGAGTTGCTAATGGGGTGCAGTGGCGGCAAATACATCGGAATTGAGCACCTCTAAGGTTGGAAAGTAATAGATTTAACAATGTGACGGCCCCTGCAATAGTCTTAACAAAGTTCTTATTTACCAGGTCGTTGAATAATCAGTTCCAGAACTCTACGCTTGACTTTGGGATCAACAGCAACTAGGCGTACATATGACCCGGCGTGTTCATCCAAAATTGCTTCAAGAGCTGCTATGACCTGCGATTCTCCGCTTGCCTGAATCGCACCGCCACTGTTCCAAGAGCCGATTTTGAACCTGCGCTCATCTGCGTACTCAGTGCTAATCTGGCATCCTTGAGCAAGTACAGCACGAATTTGGTCTACAACTTCAGGCTTCAATCGCGTACTTGAAGACGAACTGCTTCCCTTGCTAGAACCACTACTAGAACCACTAGCAGAAGGGCTAAAACTCTTGCTGGGAGTCTGAGTAACCTTACCATCAGGTCGTTGAATAATTGTCTCCAGCACCCGTTTTTTCGCTTTGGGGTCAATGCCAATTAGACGCACGTACTCTCCGCTATGATTCGCAAGACATTCTTCTAAAGCAGCGATCGCCTCAGATTCTCGCTTGGCACTAATTGGAGTACAAGTTGTCCACGAACTTGTCTGGAAGCGACGCTTATCTGCGTGTTCTGAACCAATTTGGTAGCCTTGGGATAGCAATGAGCGCACTTGCTCAACAGTTTCACTACTCAAACTTGTACTTTGTGACTGATTGCTAAAGTTTGCGGAACTTGCAGCAGCAACTGTGGCACGTCTAGCCGAATTCGTAACACCGTTAGTATTCTTACTAGGCTGATCATCAGGCCGTTGAATAATTGTCTCCAGCACTCGTTTTTTCGCTTTGGGGTCAATGCCAATTAGACGCACGTACTCTCCGCTATGATTCACAAGACATTCTTCTAAAGCAGCGATCGCCTCAGATTCTCGCTTGGCGCTAATTGGAGTACAACTCGTCCACGAACTCGTCTGGAAGCGACGCTTATCTGCGTGTTCTGAACCAATTTGGTAGCCTTGGGATAGCAACGAGCGCACTTGCTCAACCGCTTCACTACTCAATCCACTGGTATTTTGTGACTGATTGCTAAAATTTGCGGAACTTACAACAGCAACTGGAGTACGTCTAGCCGAATTCGCAACACCGTTAGCATTCTTACTAGGCTGATCTAATGGTCGTTGAATGATTGTCTCCAACATCCGTTTTCTGGACTTAGGATCAATGCCAATCAGACGAACATATTCTCCACTATGTTCGTTTAGACAAGCTTCCAATTCTCTAATCACTTCCGATTCTCGATTTGCTTGAATCGAAGGGCTACTTTTCCAAGAAGTAGTTTGGAAACGACGTTCATCTGCGTATTCTGTGCCAATCCGGTAACCTTGAGCCAACAAGGAGCGTACCTGCTCCACTACTTCTGTGCTTAAGCGTGTATCCATATGAACCTGATTATTAAAGCTACGATTAGAATTAGACTTGCTGGACTCATCAGATTTGGCTATTTCATTCCAATTTGGAGCGATGCGGGTCATGGCTGAGGCATGATCACCTAAGCGCAAAGCATTATTGACTCCTACCACATAAGCGGCAAATTTGAGATCAGCATCTTGCACATCGGGCAGGCGGTCGGCTTGCTGTTGCTTGGTAATTACAGAACCCGAAGGAACATACTTTCCTGGAGGAATTTCTACATCTTGGATCAGGGTGTGCATCATCACAATACAACCCTGACCTACCCGCGCATTAAATACAGTGGAGCGAAAGCCGATAAAGCAATTGTCTCCAATGTAGGCTGGCCCCTTAATTAATGCCAAATGGGTAAGCGACGCATTATTTCCAACCCAGACAGAGTAGGAATTATTGTCATCTCCAACAACTCGGCCTTGCTCCAAGCCATGAATTATGACACCATCTTGAACATTTGTTCCTGCGCCAATATAGAAAGGATGACCTTCATCAGCTCGGATAGAAGTTCCTGGGGCAACAGTAACGTTAGCACCAATCCGAATATCCCCAATAATATTAGAGAAGGAATGGATGTAGGCTGTCTGGTCAATTTTGGGTTCAGTCAGTTTTGACTGGGGGGTAAGGGGAGCCGCATAACTACGGGCTACCATAAATGAATTCTCCTAACTAAAAACTTAACGCAGGACTCAACTGCCGTCAGGGTCGCAATAATATTTCTGCTAATTAACTAGCGGTCTTGGTCTCTTTTACTGTAGAGGGAGCGATTGTCAACACTGACAGTATCAATAATCGCTACTACGGCAGCATCTACAGGTCGCTGCTCACTTCGCAAAACCTGACGGGCAGCACTTCCTCGACTGACAAGCACCCACTCATCCACCCCTGCTCCCACGCTATCAGCTGCGACTTCGTAACTTGGTAGTAAGCGTCCCTCCTCGTCCACGAATTGTACTAAGAGGAACTTTACGCCTGTAAGACTAGGATCTTTATGAGTGCTAACAACAGTGCCACGAACTTTGGCAATTTGCATTCTTAATACTATGGTCTGGTGTAAGGCCCAGAATGAAGCGATCTGCCACTGACGCTTTCGCGGAACTGTTCGACTTCTTCGGTATAACGCATCGGCAAAACATACTCCAGGTTTTCGTGCGGACGGGCAATAATGTGGCTCGATACCACTTGTCCCCCATTCACTCGTTTGACGCTATCAATACCAGCTGCTACCGAGGCTTGCACTTCAGAAACGTCACCCCGAACAATCACGGTTACGCGACCACTACCAATTTTTTCGTAGCCTACAAGCGTGACTCGGGCCGCCTTAACCATCGCATCAGCCGCTTCTACAACGGCGGGAAACCCTAGAGTTTCGATCATTCCAACAGCAATTGCCATGATGTTTATTCCTTAATAAATTTGTTGAATGTACTTGAAGTGAAGATTTTTGATGAATCTCAATTGCCCACGAATGTGTTACATCCGGAACTGTTCAACTTCTTCGGTATAACGAATGGGTAGAACGTACTCAAGATTTTCGTGCGGACGGGCAATGATGTGAGTAGATAAAACTTCGCCGCCATTCACTCGTTTCGCTGATTCCACCCCAGCTGCAACTGAAGCTTGTACCTCAGAGACATCTCCTCGGATAATAACAGTCACCCGCGCGCTACCGATTTTTTCATACCCCACAAGAGTCACGCGAGCTGCCTTAACCATCGCATCAGCAGCTTCTACAACAGCAGGAAAGCCTTTAGTCTCAACCATTCCCACAGCAATTGACATTTCGTTCTCCTACAAAATCATTGCACAAATCTTTGACGATAAATTTTGCAGCAATACCCATCATAAAAATTGTGACGGGGAGAGCCATTTTTTTAGCTTCATCAAAGCTTTTTCTATTCTGTAATTAAGAATAAGGTGATTGTAGTTACTTTGACAATATAAAAGTTAATGATATTTATAAATATTATTAATTAGTAAAACTTATGTTCAGTAGTTTAAATTGTCGAGTCAATTAAAAATTAATCGTTGCTGAAATAGTTTTACTGCCTCCGATTTACCTAATTATTTTTGAGCAGGTTGAATGGAAATGAACTCTTTATTACAAAACCATCTGGGACAACTTTTTGAATTGCTACTAGCTATTAACAGTTGCAACGTATATATACTCTTAAATCAATTATACATAAAGTTGGCAAATCAAATTAATAAGTTTAGTGAATTAAAGTTTATAAGTAAATCTTATAGTTTTATTATTTATTTTGCTAGCTGAAAGTTTTATTATTAAGGAATAATCAAGATCAAGCTGAAATAGAACTAATAGAAGTAATTAGTTAAAAATACTCAGTATTGTTCATAGAACTCTGAATTATATATTTTCCTGAGTTGATTAGGGCTGTTTGGAGTAAGTTCTTAGGAGCTTCAATTACTGCTGAAATTTAAATGGTAATTTCTAATGGCTCAGTTCCTCCTACAAATGAGTTGGTGGGTTCCTTGTTATGGATTAATTGGCGCTGTTTTGACCTTACCTTGGTCTACCGGCATCATCCGCCGTACAGGTCCCCGACCAGCAGCGTACTTTAATTTATTGATGACTGTCTTGGCATTTTTGCATGGGACAGTTGTTTTCAGGTCTACCTGGAACCAGGAGCCGCAACAGTTATTATTCCACTGGCTAAAAGTAGCAGATTTAGACCTAACATTTGCGCTGGATATCTCTGCGGTGAGTGTGGGAGCAATGGAGTTAGTGACGGTTTTAAGTCTGCTTGCTCAAATTTTTGCTCTGGGATATATGGAGAAAGACTGGGCATTAGCCCGCTTCTTTGCCCTGATGGGATTTTTTGAGGGGACAATGGGTGGGCTTGCGATTAGTAACTCTTTACTACTTACCTATGCCCTGCTAGAAATGCTCACTTTGTCAACTTATTTGCTGGTGGGATTTTGGTATGCTCAACCACTGGTAGTAACGGCAGCGCGAGATGCGTTTTTGACAAAGCGGGTGGGAGATATTTTGCTGCTGATGGGAGTTGTAGCCCTAGCAACTATGTCTGGAAGCTTGAATTTTCCTGACATTTATAAGTGGGCTGAAACAGCCCATTTGAGTCCAACAACTGCAACGCTGTTGGGTTTAGCTTTAATTGCTGGGCCTACGGGTAAATGTGCTCAATTTCCGCTTCATCTGTGGCTAGATGAAGCAATGGAAGGACCAAATCCTGCCTCAATCTTGCGAAACTCTGTAGTGGTAGCTTGCGGAGCTTATGTACTGATTAAACTTCAGCCTATTTTGAATCTTTCGCCCTTAGTGCTGGCGACCTTGGTGGTTATTGGCAGTGTGACAGCGATTGGGGCTTCAATGGTAGCGATCGCCCAAATTGACATCAAACGCGCTTTGTCTCATTCAACGAGCGCTTACTTAGGCTTAGTGTTTATCGCAGTTGGGATGGAATGGACGGGTTTTGCCTTGCTATTACTATTTGCCCATGCGATCGCCAAAGCACTTTTGTTCATGAGTGTTGGCTCGGTAATTTCCACAACGACTAACCAAGACTTGACAGAAATGGGGGGTTTGTGGTCGCGGATGCCAGCAACAACAACAGCTTTTGTAGTTGGTTCAGCTGGTTTAGTCGGACTGCTACCGTTGGGAGGCTTTTGGGCATTGCAACTAGGAGTAGATGACTTTGGAATCCAACAACCCGTTCTTGCAGGTGTTTTGCTATCAGTTAACGCCCTAACAGCCTTGAATTTAACGCGGGTGTTTCGGCTGGTATTTTTAGGTCAACCTCAGCCTAAAACTAAGCGAGCGCCAGAAGTTGGTTGGCTAATGGCTGTACCGATGGTGTCATTGACAATAATCACCCTGCTCGTTCCTTTAATGATGCAGCGCTTGTCATTGCTGCCAACTTGGGAATATATCAATAGAACATCTGTAGTATTGCTAGTTTCATCTGGCTTAATCGGCTGTGGTACTGGAGCAACAATTTATCTCCACAAAGCTTGGTCACGCTCAATGAATCTGCCTTGGAGATTTGTGCAGGATTTGTTAGGCTACGACTTTTACATCGATCGGATATACCGTCTGAGTATCGTTTTTGCAGTTAATTTGGTTTCCCGCTTTAGCTCTTGGCTTGATCGTTACGTGGTTGATGGAATAGTTAACTTTGTTGGACTCGCCTCTATTTTCAGTGGAGAAACCTTAAAATACAGCGTCACTGGACAAACTCAGTTTTATGCGCTGACTATTCTAGTATCTGTAGGTTGCCTCGGAATGCTGATGAGTTGGCCGTTCTGGGGATTTCATGTTTTAGATTACCTAAGGGTGAGTAGCGGTTAGTGGTTAGTGAGAAGAATTTTCACTCTGTTCACTCTGTTCACTACTCACTACTCACTACTCACTCGAAAAGTTATGCTTAGTGCTTTGATTTGGATACCTGTGTTGGGTGCTGCCCTAATCGGGTTCTGGCCTAGGCCCTTGAATCCTAGTCACTCTCGGCTGGTGGCTTTGATTGCGATCGCGCTTACGTTGATCTGGACAATTATTCTGGGAAGTCAGTTTAATCTAGCTAATGGGGAGATGCAGTTTTTTGAGTCTCTCCCCTGGATTGAATCCTTGGGCTTGACTTATCAACTTGGTATAGATGGTCTATCTTTACCTTTAGTAGCTTTAAACAGTCTTCTAACCTGGATAGCGCTCTATAGCAGTGAAAAATCTATCAGCCGTCCTCGACTGTATTACGCCTTGGTGTTGCTGATCAATACTGGTGTTGCTGGAGCCTTTTTATCTCAGAACTTGTTGCTTTTTTTCCTATTTTACGAGCTAGAGCTGATTCCTTTGTATTTGTTAATCGCAATCTGGGGAGGTCAAGCGCGGGGGTATGCAGCAACAAAGTTTCTCATTTATACGGCTATTTCCGGCATCTTAATTCTGGCTGCGTTTTTAGGGCTAACTTGGCTCACAGGCTCCAAAGACTTTAATTATCAGCCCCTGCTAGCCCAAGCTCTACCGTTAGGGCAGCAATTTTTGTTACTAGGGGCAATCTTAATAGGATTTGGAATTAAAATTCCTTTAGTTCCTTTCCACACTTGGTTGCCAGATGCCCACGTCGAAGCCTCGACACCAGTTTCTGTCCTTCTGGCTGGAGTGCTGCTGAAGTTGGGAACTTATGGACTATTGCGGTTTGGTTTGGGTTTATTTCCCGAAGCATGGGCAGCGATCGCTCCGTTTCTGGCAACTTGGGCAGCGATCAGTGTGCTTTATGGAGCTTTTACAGCGATCGCGCAAAAGGACATGAAAAAAATGGTAGCTTATAGTTCAATTGCTCACATGGGCTATGTGCTGTTAGCTGCTGCCGCCGCCACGCCCTTGAGCCTTGTAGCGTCGGTCTTTCAAATGATTAGTCACGGACTGATTTCAGCGCTGCTATTTCTGCTCGTAGGCGTTGTTTACCAAAAGACGGGTTCCCGCGATTTAGATGTGCTGCGTGGGCTATTGAACCCAGAACGGGGACTGCCCTTGATTGGGAGCTTGATGATCTTGGGGGTAATGGCTAGCGCGGGTATTCCGGGCATGGTAGGTTTTATTTCAGAATTTTTAGTCTTCCGAGGCAGTTTCCCTGTCTTTCCGACCCAAACTTTATTGTGTATGTTCGGTACAGGCTTAACAGCAGTTTACTTTCTATTGCTAGTTAACCGCACCTTTTTTGGTCGCCTTTCAGAACAAGTTTTAAACTTGCCACCTGTAAGCTGGTTTGACCGCACACCAGCGATTGTTTTAGCTGTCTTGATTGTGATTTTGGGATTACAGCCAAGCTGGATGTTGCGCTGGAGCGAAACCACAACAGTAACTTTGATGCCAACGCGATTCTCCTCCCAAGACGCTGTGCGATTCTCCTCCGGAGACGCTCCGCGAACGCCTATAGCTCAAATTTCTTTAACCGCTAATTCTGATCGGTTTCTCAGGAGTGCCAGCAATGATCATTGATACCACCTTGAAATCTTCAACTCATCCCTTAGCAGCGTATATTGAGCGCCTGAAAACAGGAGGCGCTCTGCTGCCTGATACTAAGGAAAATGTGATTGAGGTTGTTGGCATTCTTAAGAGCTATGGCATCGTGCTGGAAGCCTACTACCAAAATCTGCTCTACATTTCTGAACATCAGTTCTTAGTGCTTTTTCCCTTCTTCAAGTATTTCAACGGCGAGGTAACTCTGGGGAAGTTGCTACGCCACTGGGGACACGACCGAATTAACTTTGAGTATGCCGAGTACGTCATGAAAACGATGTTTTGGCACGGTGGTGGAGGTTTAGATGCTTACTTAGACTCTCCAGAATTTACTCACGCATCCCAGCAGGCAATCCAAGCCAAAATTAAGCACAACTTACTGATGAGAGGACTGCACCGCCTATTTCCAGATTTTTTGCCCGAACAGGTACGCCAATCGTGTTATTACAGCGCGCTTGGGCAATTCTGGCGGGTAATGAGCGAGATGTTTCTCACCTTGTCTGACCTTTATGACCAAGGTAAAATTCAGTCTATTTCCCAAGTTGTCGAGCATATTGGCACAGATTTAGTTGCAGCAGCTAACTTACCCATTACTTATGCCGTCACCATTGAAGATCAGACATATCAAATTATTCCTGAATCAGCAGGACTAACATTTCTCCCAGATGTCGCAGTACCTTATGTAGAAGCAGTTTTCTTTCGAGGTACGCCCTTTTCTGGCACAGTATCTTACAACGCCCAAGCTCATCAAATTTCCCCAGATCAGAGCCGATTTAACTATGGCGCTCTTTATGCCGATCCTTTGCCGACTGGTGGTGCTGGAATTCCACCCACCTTGCTCATGCAGGATATGCGTCACTTCTTACCAGAATATCTGCATGAGATTTATCGTCACACTCTCCGAGGAGAAGATGATCTGCGGGTACAAATTTGCCAGAGTTTTCAAAAATCTATGTTTTGTGTAACTACAGCAACGATTTTCGGACTAGCACCTTATCCCCTGGATACTGCTAACCCAGAGCAACAACAAGCAAACCAAACCTACCTAGAAACCTGGATGGATCGCTTCCTAGACTCTCGCTTGCAGGATGTTCAAGCCTCTTAGTTACTGCCTTAAAAACCTGGCGCGCCTCAAGCTATTGCAATTTCCCGCCCCCTAACTTAGAGTTACAAAATTGCTGACTTCCCTACCCAAAAAAGGAAATTATTTGTGAAATCATCATCCCTCCCAGCGAAAATTTTAGTTATATCGAACGGGAAGGGAGGAGTTGGTAAAACTACTACAGCGATAAATTTGGCGGCGATCCTCGCAGAAAAAAGCCGTGTCCTTTTGGTTGATGCTGATCCTCAAGGTTCTGCAACTTGGTGGGTTGAACACAATAAACAAAGCATGGGCTTTGACTTGACTCAAGAGACAAATCCAGAACTTTTAGAAGATTTACGAAAAATTACAGGCTATGAGTTAGTTGTGCTAGATACACCTCCAGCGTTAGGCTCTAAAGTATTAGCAGCAGTTGTGCCTTTAGCCGATTATCTGATCTTGCCAACTCCGCCAGCTCCTATGGATCTTACTGTCCTAATCGAGACAGTGAAAGAAGCCATCATCCCAACAGGGGTAGCCTATCGGGTACTGCTGACGCGGGTAGATCAACGTAGTTTGGGGGAAGCACGGGAGGCTCAAAAAACTCTCAGGGAACTGGGAATTCCTGCCTGTGATGCCTTTATACGTAGTTATAAAGCTCACGAACGAGCTGCATTAGAGGGGATGCCAATTACTCAATGGCGGGGAAGGAATGCACAAGCGGCTGCGGCGGACTACCGCCAAGTAATAAATGAAATCCAGCAGGATTGGAGGAAGTGATGAATAAGAAACGTCTATCGGACTTGCTACGAGATGAGGCGCAAAAGTCTCCAGATGAATCAATTGAAGAGGTAGTAAATAATTTAGAAGTGGATATAACTTTACCTGAGACAGAATCGCTTGATGAAACTTTAGATGAACACTCACCAGTGAACACAACTTCTCGTACTAAACGCACAAACCCAACTAAAGCAGAATTGGAAACGACACTAACTGAGTTACAAGAAGCATTGCAAGCAGCTCAAATGAGAGAAGAATCTCTAGGGCAACAAGTAGTTGATTTGCAATTAGAGTTACAAGAGCAGAAACTATTGGTAAAAACTCTCCAACCGATTTTAGAACAGACGAATCAGCTTAAAACTGAGCTGGAGCAGGCAAAGAAAGTGATCTTGCAACTCTCGGAGATAAATTCCAAGTCTACTCAATCCGCTATTACTCCTAAAAAAGAAGCGCAGGTTAACTATAAGCCTACTCAATCCGCTATTACTCCTAAAAAAGAATCGGAATTCAGAGCGCAAAATTTGAACTTGAAGAAATTACCTCACCACTCAATTCAGCCACCTCAGTCACTTGAGCCAAATCCGCCAGATTCTCCTGGGAGTAACAGTAAGCTTTCTAATAAAGATATTGGTTGGTTTGATTAAAGTGGGTCAAAAGACAGTTATGTTGCAAAAACATAATTAAGGAAAATTCCAGTTGAATGAGTCTGTCTGAGCAGTATTTTGTATACCTTGGGTATGTTCAGAACTTAAACTCTGACAAAGGCTCTGTTCAACTCACTGATTCATTTGCTTAGAGGTAATTACAGCGAACCAAAAACAAAATGCTTGTTATTTGTAAAAGAAGTAACATTTGCCTAATAACTGAAAACATCCTGCACTTGGAAGGCTGAGAAAGTAATGCTTTTTCAGCCTATAGAATAATTTTAATTGAACAGGATTAGATTAAACAAAACGCTGATCTAAAGTTCGCATATAAGAATGAAAACCTGCGTCTTGAACTGGCAAGATTAAGGCATCTTGCCCGGATTCGTTGTGATGAGAGTGCCACAATCCTGGGGGAGTGACAAAGACAGTCCCAGGCTGCCAATAAACCCGCTTACCTTCAACAATTTCACCATTGTCATTTAATGCTTTGGCTAGCAGAGTGTATACTCCAGGTGGCGCATCTATCACCATATCAACAGCTACTGAGTTATGACGGTGAGGTTTCTGGACTGCACCCGCAGGGATATAAACCAGTAATGCCCACAGAGTATGAGTAAGACTGCGTGTAAAATGGGTTTCAGTATTGCCTAGCAAGATGCCAATTCGGTTACGCTGATGCGCTCCAGGTTCAGCAGCGACACGCTGAAGTTCTAACATGAGGCGATCGCGGCTATAAAAAGTAGGCTTGAACTTTGCACGATTTGGAATTACACCTAGATAATTTAGCAAAGGTTCATCGTTGACTAAGTAAATCGCTGTATCCGCAGTAGCTGTGTGCTTTACTTGTCCGCAGCAGGGCAAGGTGAAGATGTCGCCAGCTGACCATTGGATAGTGCCATATTCAGTTTCTGTTTGTCCAGCACCCCGAATAACGTAAAAAAGTTGTGCAGAAGCATAGGAAGTAGTTGTCAGATTTTCGCCTGTACAAATACGTAGAAAGTAGGCGCTAAGGTTTGGGGTAATCGCAGGGGCATTACACTGTAATTGATCGGAAAGATCGAGGGGAATTATCCGAGTGCGTCCTTGTTGATGGAGTTTGGCTGGAAATGTATTACAGGGAACTGGCGGCAATTTTGGTGCGACTGCTGAACTAAATTCGTAATACAATGCGTCATCAGTCCAGTCAGTAGAAACAGGTGCAAGGGTATCAAGACTCAGAACCATTAAAGCTTCTCCATATTATTTTAAATTATTAATATTTACTAATATTATTTAGTTTCTGCTGCGATCGCCTCGGTAAATATATCGATAATTACATTTCTGGATTCAGTAAATGTACGGTTATTTAAAACCACTAAATAAAATAATTAATGTAAATATATGAGTAATTAAATAGTGTTTTATCACTAACTATTTTTTTGTAATAAAACATAAAAAAGTAGTTAAAACTATATTTACTATTTACTAAAAACAATGATATTAAGGTAATAGCTAAACCAGAGGTTTTAAATTTTTATAAATACTGAATTAACTAATATTATAAATCTTGTTCAATATTATTTGTTTCTATTAATATTTCGCTATGCAATGGTAAAGTGATAGTAAATATAGTACCTTTTCCAACTTCACTTGTAACGCTAATTTTGCCCTTTTGTAACTCTATACACCTTTTAACAATCGCTAATCCTAATCCAGTACCAGGAATATTTTTAACATTGCTGGCTCGATGAAATGACTCAAACAGTCGCTCCATATCTTCTGGTGGAATCCCGATACCGCGATCTTGAATTTGAAAAATAACTTCTCCATCCTGGCAGGTAAGTTTAAAATCAATTGTGCCGCCTTGAGGCGAATACTTAATCGCATTAGATAGCAAATTTGTCAAGATATGCCCTAACAGCTTTTTATCTAGATAAGCATCAGCACATTGTCCTTGGCTGACAAAAGCGATCGCGTGTTGACTACCTGTACTCAGTTTGATTTCTTTGATTAAGTCGCGGCAAAACTTTTCTAAGTCAAAAGGTACTGGCTTGACTTCTAATCTTCCTGTTTCGACTCTACCCATAAATAGAACATCGTCTAACAAATCGGTCATTTTGCTGACCCCATTTTTAATCCGTTGAAAAAAATCTTGTTTTTTCTCTTGCGACCATCGTTCGCTATAACGTTCTAAAATTTCGGTAGCAGCTAAAACACTATTAAGCGGGTTGCGAATCTCATGGGATACCATTGATACAAATCGGGATTTGAGTTCATTTAGTTCTTGTGCTTGTGTTAAAGCATTGCGAATTTCTGCTTCCACTTGTTTACGTTCGGTAATGTCCCTAGAGTTAACAATAACTCCATTTAAATCACTATCGATACCAGGAAAATTAATTTTCGATTCTAGATAATGCCAAGAATTATCTTGATGACGAAAACGATATTCTGATATTTGCGTTTCACTGGGATTATTTAAACTTGCTTGAAAAGAAGCGATCACATTTTTAACATCATCAGGATGAACAAAATCAAAAAAATGTTTTTCTTCTAATTCTTCGGCATCAAAACCTAAAACATTTTTGCTACAAGGGCTTTGATAAGTGACTATACCATCTCCATCTAAAACCGTGATGATATCTGAGGAATTTTGTACTAATGCCCGAAATTTCGCTTGATTTTTAGCTAGTGCTGATACTAAGTGCTGACGTTGGGTAACTTCGCCTTCAAGCTTTTCGTTTGCAGCCTTTAGTTCAAGTGAGAGTTGGCGCGATCGCAACAAAATTTCCACCTGCGCCTGCAATTCCACCTTCTCAATTGGTTTAGTAATCAAATCATCAATGTTTTGCCACAATTGCCGAGTTACCATCCCCACATCCTGGCGAGATGTAATTAAAAGAAATGGTAGCAATACTGGCTGTTCAGCTTCTCTTTTCGCTTGCACCCATCTCCAGCGTTTATCCAGCGTTATTGCATCCAAAATACACAAATCAAAAACTTGATTTTGTAAAAACAATCCCGATGCTTCTGTATCTGAATTGGGTAAAATCACTTCGTAGTGTGTTGCTAACAACTCTGATAACAGGCGGCGGTTCTCTTTGTGTTCCAGAAGCAGTAAAATCCGATTCATTCTTACTCTCCTAGTAAGCTTTGAATAAACCTCAATAACTCTTTAATAACCAGTGGTTTTACTAGCATACTCCGAGCGCCGTACGCGAGGCTTTCCTAGTGGATAGCGGTGCTTTGGCGAGGCGAGATTACTAGAAAAGGAATTTGCTCATTCCGTAGCGATTCGCATAGCTTCCAGATGTGACTATCAAAACCGCTAATATCCACCAAAACTAACGCAATTTCAGCTATTTTAGTCAAGGCTTGCTCGAACTCTTCAATGCTCGTAGCACCGAAGCTTTGGTATCCTTGTTTATCCAAAAATTGAGCCAACAATTCCAGATTACGGCGATTGCGATCTACCGTCAAAATTAACGGTTTTGACTTCATCGTTCATTTTTAGGCTTGCCTACCCATTCCGGCGTACCACTGAGAATGCCACGTAACCCAGTGAGTGGTTTACCTACCTTGATACCGTAACGGCTAATTTCGACTTCTCGCAGGGTTTTTTCAAAGTCAGACAATCTTTTTTTTAACACGCCGATCGCCTTACGCATTTCGCCTTCAAGTTCCAGATAGCGGATGAAAACGATATTATCTGCAAGGTAGCTGATGCCAACATCGGTAACTCGGAAGTCTCCGGTAACAGATTCGACTTCGTTAATTAAAAGCACCGTAACACCCATATTTTGCAGATATTTACAAAGGGCATGGAGGTGACTAACCAAGTCTTCACCGCGCAGGGAAAGTCGATAACCAGAAACACTGTCAATCATCACAATGCGGGCTTTTTTCTCTTCTACTTCTTGACGCACTAAGTTGGCAAACTCGTCTGGGCTATAGTGTAGAGGTTCTATTGGCACAACTGAAAGCGTACCGCGATCGCGCATGGTATGAACTGGAATATTTACGCTTTCAGCACGATGCAGCATAATTTCCTCTGGTTCCTCAAAGCTATAGATAACTGATCGCTCACCGCGGCCCGCAGCTTCTTTCATAAACTGAAGTCCAAGCGTGGTTTTACCAACACCAGTGGAACCCGTAAAAATTGTCACAGTACCTCGCTCTAGCCCACCATGCAGCAGTTCATCCAGTTCCGGTACACCAGAAGACATTGCCTTCGTGATAAATTCCCGTTTGTAAACTTCGGGCTGCAAACGCGGGTAAACTTCCATGCCTTTATCGGTTAATCGCATCGAGTGGAAACCACGCCGGAAGTCAGAACCACGAAACTTGGTAACGTTGAGTGTGCGCCCATGAGCAGAGTCGCTGTTGAGGTTAATTACGCCATCACTCATAAATTGCAAATCGTCGTCGGGCGAAGCAAAGCTTCCTTCAGAAGTGAAAACTACAGTAGCGCCTTGTTCTAAAAGAAAGCGCATGAATGACAGCACTTGCTTACGGAACTGGAAAGGATCAGTAGACAGGTAGCGGAACTGAGTCATCGCATCGAGAACTACTCGCGTTGGTTTGAGAGATTCTACCTGCTGAATAATTCTTTGAGTTGTTGGTTCTCGTTCTACTTCCGCCGGAGAGAAGATGTCATAAGTCTGGATTTCGGTGAAGAATTCCGAACTAGGGCTAAGATCGAGAAAGGTTATTTCTTGGGAGTTAAAACCAAGTTGCTCTGCATTGAGTCGGATTTGCTCGGCAGGTTCCCCTAGAGTGATATACAGGACTTGTTCACCCTTGGCGATGCCATCTGCTAAAAAGTGCAGTCCGAGTGTAGTTTTGCCTGTACCAGGACCGCCTCGCACTAAATAAGCTCGCCCTGAGAGCAAGCCTGTATGCAAAACTTCATCTAAGCCTGAAATACCAGTGGATAAGCGGTCTTGGAGCATTGATTTTGTTTTTGCGCGCCGGAGGCTACTTTACTATTAGAAGGTACGATTCCAAAATTTGTACAGAACTTTGATCCATTTTTGACAAGGCTGCCAATACGTCTTTAGTTAGAGTAACTTATAAAATCTTAAGATGAGAACTTGTGTAGTGATATATAAAAGAAATTAAAGCATAGTGACTAAAATCGCCCAAGAACTCGGAAGTATCGTCGGTTCAGATGCAGTTGATCAGTGGGAAAATATAGAAGATAGGCGACGAGTAGAAATCGCGCGATCGCTCAAAGCTGAAACTTTCCCCAGTTGCATCGTTTATCCCCACACAGAGGCAGAACTGAGCGAAGTTATTGCCTGCGCTTACCAGAACAAATGGCGCGTTTTAGCTTGCGGTAACTGTAGCAAAATCAGTTGGGGTGGACTTGTGGAAGTTGACTTAGTTGTGAGTACCCAACGCCTCAACCAATTGATTCAACACGCAGTCGGCGATTTGACTGTCACCCTAGAATCGGGTACTAAGTTTGCTGACGTGCAAGATATTCTGGGAACAGCTGGGCAATTTCTCGCTCTCGATCCAACTGCCCCAGAGTTGGCAACAATGGGAGGTATTGTCGCAACAGCTGATACTGGCTCTTTACGACAACGCTATGGTGGGGTCCGCGATCAGTTGCTAGGTATGTCTTTTGTCCGCGCAGATGGACAAATTGCCAAAGCAGGCGGGCGCGTAGTAAAAAATGTTGCTGGATACGACTTAATGAAGTTGTTTACTGGCTCGTATGGCACGCTAGGAATTATTACTTCTGTTACTTTTCGCGTTTATCCGCTACCTGAAGCTTCTGGTACTGTAGTTCTTACTGGTACGGCGGATGCGATCGCGCAAGCATTGACAAATTTACGCTCTTCTGCATTAGTTTCCATAGCAGCTGATTTGCTATCAAGTGGGCTAGTAGCTTGTTTAGGTATTGGGCAAGGATTTGGTTTGCTAACTCGTTTCCAGAGTATACCGGAAAGTGTTAACCAACAGTCAGCCGCACTTTTGCAATTGGGGCAACAACTGGGTTTACAGGGTGCAATTTATTCAGCAGGTGATGAAGTTAACTTATGGCAGAAATTAGGAGAACCAATTAGTGCGTCTTCAACAGAACCCGTCATTACTTGCAAAATCGGCGTGTTACCCTCAGCAGCTGTAGCAACGCTGACTGAATTGAACAAGATTGTACCTCAATCGGAAATTTTAATTCATAGTGGTAGTGGTTTAGGGTTGTTGCGGTTCGAGGCTAATGCAGCGACACCTCAAAGGATATTGGAAATGCGATCGCTTTGCCAATCTCAAAGTGGCTTTCTCACGCTTTTAGAAGCCCCCGTATCTTTAAAGCAACAAATTGATGTCTGGGGCTACAATGGTAATAGTCTTAATTTAATGCGCTCAATTAAACAACAATTTGACTCAAAAAATATTTTAAATCCTAACCGTTTTGTTGGTGAAATTTAAGATAATTAAAACCCGAATTAAAGCAACACAAAAATATAATTTTTAGCTTAAATGGTAAAAATAAGTGGAGTATATTTTTTTAATTAATACACACTTTTTGTTTATGGAATTCCAAGAATGCAAACTTCAGAAAACCCTTTAGATAATCTATCCGAATTAAAACCAGCAAAATCGAGTAATTTAAGCGGATTTGATGATAAACAACCACCATCACCAAAACTAATTGATACTTGCGTTCACTGTGGTTTTTGCCTTTCTACTTGTCCTAGTTATCGGGTAATTGGCAAAGAAATGGATTCACCCAGAGGTCGAATTTACCTCATGGATGCAATCAACGAAGGTGAGATTCCTTTAAATACTGCAACAGTGCAGCATTTTGATTCTTGTTTAGGATGTCTTGCCTGTGTAACCACTTGTCCATCAGGTGTGCAGTATGACAAACTAATTGCTGCAACTCGTCCTCAAATTGAACGGAATTACCCGCGTAGTTTGCCAGACAAGTTGTTAAGGCAACTTATCTTCTCTCTCTTTCCTTATCCAAATCGTTTACGAGTATTGCTAGTTCCTTTGCTGATTTATCAAAAACTAGGCGTACAAAAACTTGTTCGTTCGACAGGATTACTCAAGTTGCTTTCTCCCCGCTTGGCGGCAATGGAATCAATTTTACCAAAACTTCCTTTGAGTGCATTTCAAGATAATTTGCCTACTATTATTCCATCGCAGGGGGAGAAACGCTATCGAGTGGGAGTAATTTTAGGCTGTGTGCAAAGGTTATTCTTCTCACCAGTTAATGAAGCAACTGTGCGTGTTTTAACGGCTAATGGCTGTGAAGTAGTTATCCCAAAAACTCAAGGTTGTTGTGCTGCGCTTCCCGAACACCAAGGACAAAGGGAACAAGCACAAGCTTTGGCAAGACAGATGATTGATGCTTTTGAAAACACTGATGTAGATGCCATTATTATCAATGCAGCTGGCTGTGGTCATACCTTAAAAGAATACGGTCATATCTTAGAAGATGATGCAGAATATTGTGAAAAAGCAAACAAATTCGCCGCTAAGGTAAAAGATGTTCAAGAGTTTTTGGCAACAGCTGGATTAATAGCAAAACTATCTCCAATTTCTGATAAACCTCTAACAATTGTTTATCAAGATGCCTGTCATTTATTGCATGGGCAAAAAATTAGTGTCCAACCGCGTCAGTTATTGCGGCAAATTCCAGATGTGAAATTAAAAGAACCAATTGATGCAGCTTTGTGTTGTGGGAGTGCGGGTGTTTACAATATGCTGCAACCGGAAGTAGCCGAAGAATTAGGACAACAAAAAGTTCAGAATCTCCTAAATACTGGTGCTGATTTAATTGCTTCTTCTAATCCTGGCTGTACTATGCAAATTAATAAACATTTAGGATTACAAGGTAAGAAAATTTCCATTATGCACCCGATGGAGTTGTTAGATTACTCCATACGAGGGATTAAGCTTTATAAGTAGAGATTTGGGCAAAATTAGTTAGAGAAAGTAATGCGATCGCGCTACTCATCCAAGTCAATATTCAACTCCAGTAGTTTTGCCGCTAGCCGTTCCGCCCTTTCTTCGGCTGTTGGTGCTTGTTCACTAGGAGTTAAAATCAAGCCTCCCTCAGCAGTCAGCCATCGTATCCATAGACGGTCAATATTTTGATATTCACCCTCCCACAAACCTAAACTTAGTCCTAGCCTGGGAATAAATAAGCGGTTATCAGTTAATTCTGTGGCTTTGTATTCACCACCTACAAGACAAAATGCCTGAATTTGATTTGGATAGCGGCTAAAGACAATGTAGTAGGGAACGCGCAAAATTTGTTCGTAGACTTGCCACTTGGAAGGTGGTGCTTCAGGAGACGGCTTTGTTTGCCCTAAATCCTCTGCTTCTGTACCTGGAGAAAGTAATTCAACAACTACAAACGGGCTAACCAATTCTTGCCACATTACATAACTTAAACGCAAGTTATTCCCGTCATAAAGTCGGGGAATGCCTAAAACAGCAAACCAATCTGGGCGTTTGTACCAATTGGGATGTCTAATATCGTAATAGAGGTTAAGGTCAGCAGCAGTGAAAATTATCTCTTGATTCCAGCCAGGAGGCTCAAAGGTTTCTCTTAGTAGTTGCGGTTGGTATAAGTGAAATTCATCAGGCAAGCCAGGTTCCTCTAGATTTTCGCTAGGCAAATCATACATTGTCGGCAAAGTCAGCCGAGGGGAAAGAGGCGGGTCTGATTGCGGAGGTAAATTATTGCCGTGAGGAAGGCGAATTGGAAGCGTCATATTAAAAAGGACTAGAAAATATTAGACTTGAACTGGAATTTTTGCCTTTTGACGCTGACTGGTTGCAACTAGCCACTTACCACCAGAAGGTGCAAGAGTAACACCACGACGCATAGGCTTTACTTGACTGTTCTCAACCAGTTGTAGTTGAGAGCGTGACAAAATTGTTGCTAATACCAACTTCATTTCAAACAGCGCCAACGCTACACCTATACAGCGCCGATTCCCGCCACCAAAGGGCAAATATTCATAAGTCGAAAATTGCCGTTCTAGAAAACGCTCTGGCTTAAACAATTTAGGTTCTGGGTAGAGATCCTCTCGATGGTGGGTTAAGTAAATACAAGGGGCTAATAATGTATTTGGCTCTAATTCGTAGCCCATAAACTGGAACGGTGATTTTACAACTCGTGCAAAAGCAAGCATGGCGATCGGGTAAATACGTAGCGTCTCTTGACAAACAGCACTTAGATAAGGCAGTTTTGCAATTCCGCTCAAGTCTGTATCGTCAAAGGTATCCAACTCCTGCAATAGTTTGTGATGTACATCTGGTAAAGAGTGAATCCAATACAACGCCCAGCTTAGAGCTGAAGCTGTAGTTTCATGGCCCGCAGTTAAGAGCGTCATCAACTCGTCGCGTAACTCGGTATCCGTCATTGGCTGATCATTTTGATCACGAGCAGACATCAGCAAGGAGAGAATATCTGTACGAGATAAGTCAGTTTGCTGTCGGCGTTCTGCAATTTCGGCGTAGAGGATTTCGTCGATTTGCTGTCGTTGGCGCACAAAGTGTCCCCAAGGACTCCATGCGCCTAAATCTTGTTGAAGTATTCTAAAAAAGAGCAAGCTAGAACTTAATGGAGAGCCAGCCACATCAAGCATTGCAGGCAAAAGTTGCTTTAATTGTTCGCAACGCTGTCCTTCGTTTAGACCAAATACTGCTTGGAGAATTACTTGAAAGGAAATATTTTGCATAGACGATCGCGCTGCAAAAGGTTCACCTATCGTCCACTGATTGATCACTTGCTGAGTAATATCACAAATAAGTTGCCCGTAGGATTTCATGCGATCGCCATGGAAAGGAGGTGTCAACAAGCGGCGCTTTTGTTGATGGCGATCACCGTCTAGTAACAGCAGTGATTGATCCCCAACTAAAGGCCGTAAAATTCCATTTGCCCTACCAGTATCAAATTGATTTGGTTGAGCCGTAAAAATTTCTTGAATTGCTTGAGGATTACTAAAAAATACAAGTGGCGCAAAGCTACCCAGCCGTAATGTGAACGGATCGCCGTAGCGCTGTCGCGAGGTTTCCAGCAATGCTAAGGGGTTGGCAATCCACTGAATCAGTTGGAGAAATGGTAAAGTTTTTGGTCCATCAGGTAGTGTCATGGTGACAAAGAAGTAAGAATTTTTCTTTTATTGTCTATCACTCAATCAAGCTAGTTTGAAAAATAGGTAAATATTCAGCATTATCAGCAAATCTAACCATAGGTGATTTAGAGCCAAGAACAGTTGCAGTAAACTCACAAAACAGCTTTGTATTAACTATGCTACGCGCAATGCTTGATCTAGATATTTATACGATTGACCTGTTTGTTATTGGTCTACTTCTGCTCTTTGTCACGTTAGGGTCAGGCTTGATTTCGCGCTTACCTGTTTCTTTTGCTCTCATCTACCTAACAGTAGGTGTTACCCTGGGTCCCTACGGATTCAACGTAATTCAAGTAAAACCAGATGCTGAATTTCTGGAACGACTGACAGAATTTGTTGTCCTGATCTCGTTGTTTAGCTGCGGACTGAAAATGAACCGTCGGTTGAACGCGGGAGCTTGGCGTTCAACAATCCGACTAATTGGTTTTTTGATGCCAATATCAATTTTCGCGATCGCTGCTATTGCTCACTGGGTTTTAAAAATGGAGTGGGGGCCATCTATTTTACTAGGAGGAATTCTCGCACCTACAGACCCTGTATTAGCTTCAGAAGTCCAGCTTGCACACACAGAAGATCAAGATGAATTGCGCTTTGGATTGACCTCCGAAGGCGGTTTAAACGATGCACTTGCCTTTCCGTTTGTCTATTTTGGCATTCACTGGTTAGAAAAAGGTAACGATTGGCAAAGCTGGTTTCAAGGCTGGGTTGCTGTGGATTTACTTTGGGCGATCGCTGCTGGTTTGGTGATGGGAATTGTCGTGGCGAGGGTTATTGTCTGGATTGACGTGAAACTCAAAACCTTCAGTCCTGTCGATGAGGTTATGGAAGATTTTATTGCACTTAGTATAATTTTGCTGACATATTCCCTCACAGAATTTGTATATGGCTACGGATTCATGGCGGTTTTTGTAGCTGGAATGGTAGCACAGCGCAGTTACGATAATCCAGAAAAGCCACACGATCAACTTGAATTTAGTGAGCGAATTGAAAAACTAACCGAAGTTGCGACCATTTTAATATTAGGGTCGCTCCTGCGAGTACAGGCAATGTGGACACATCGTAATGAAGCACTTTTAGTGGGAGGGTTGTTGCTTTTTGTAATCCGACCTGTAGGAGCGTGGATTAGTACAATTGGCGGTGGCTATCGTTCGGCAACGCGGTGGCTATTCGGGTGGTTTGGCGTTCGCGGTGTTGGCTCTATATATTATCTTTGCTATGCCTTTGGACACGGATTAAAAGATACTTTGGGTGAGCGGATCGCGTGGATTACTTACATCACAATTGTGCTTTCAGTAATTTTACATGGCACTAGCACAACGCCCATAATGAATGCCTATAACAAATACATTGGCAGCCGTCGCAAAAAAGTTAAGGCTCCAACCAATATTGAGCAATCTTGATTTCCTAGCTTTACAAAGTTGTTAATAAACAAGAGGTCCGCCCTTTTTTTAGTGTGAACGACAGAAAGCCAACAGCTGTTGGCTTTTTGCCGCTACCCCTTTACACAAGGCTCTAGAGTGCTGCAATGAGAATTGTTGTATTGAGAAACACAGGATGTTTTAACATTAGACCAACTCTTCCGGTAGAAGTGGGATGAAATACTAACAGTTATCTTGTTTAGAAGTGCTGGCAAGTCAAAAAGAATGGCAAAAGTCCCTGAGATTTTGTCTGAAGGTTGCAATAACAGCGATCCTTTAGTTAAATGTTCCGCGTAAGCTGCTTGTAAAACTCAGATTACTGCTCACGCCTTCTATTGAATCTTCCAGCTTATCTGTACTACTTATCTAGAAAATTATTTTTACAAGTTGCGATAAGATACACAATTAGTCAACAAAAGCAAGTAAGTTAAAAATGCGTTACAATTCCACTTTTGGACATTGAAAACTCACAATAATCTTGAAAATAACAGGAATTTTAACCATGAAGCTTTCTAATTTGTCCAAAATTGTTTGGGCTAGTGCTTTTGCAGTGACAGCCATTGCGCCCTTAAGTCTACCTGCTTCGGCCCAAAGCTCTAGTTCAGGTGGTTCAACTTCTGGCACTAGCAGTGGTTCGGGTAGCGCTACTACTGGCGGTACAACTTCCGGTACTGGCACTAGCGGTACAACTTCCGGTACTGATACAGGAATTGGCGGTACAACTTCCGGTACTAGTACAGGCATTGGCGGCACAAGTTCTGGTACTGGCACTAACGGTACAACTTCCGGTACTGGTACTGGCACTAGCGGTATAACTTCCGGTACTGGTACTGGCACTAGCGGTACAACTTCCGGTACTGGCACTAGCGGTACAACGTCGGGTACTGATACAGGAATTGGCGGTACAACTTCCGGTAGTGGCATTAGCGGTACAACTTCCGGTACTGGTACAGGAATTGGCGGCACAACGTCGGGTACTGGCACTAGCGGTACAACTTCTGGTACTACTACCGAAAGTACAACTTCAGGCACTAGCACTGGAACAACTACCACAACTCCGGGTACTACTGTTTATCAACAAACTAGTCCGGCAACAGGCGATCGCGATTTCGATTGGGGCTGGCTAGGCTTGCTTGGTTTAGCGGGTTTAGCGGGTTTAGCGCGTAAAAATGAAGAACCCGTGCGTTACCGTGATCCTGATACAGCAAGTCGCACTGGCACTAGATATTAAACTTAATTCTTAGTGCAACCCAGGCTTCGACTGGAATAGCAGCCAACAAAGCTATTTTAGTTGAAGCCAAAATAATTTTTGAGAACAATGGAAGAGTCGCTACACAGATTATTAGGCGATCGCATAACGCTAACTTGGCTAACTCTAATCTTAGGGTTCTGCTGGATTGCTTATATTCCAGGTCGCCGTCAAAATCAATGAACAATGAACAATAGTTTCTAATAATTGATAATTGATTAGTCAGCCTAATCGTTAAAATACTTACCGTGATCTGAGTCAATGCCATCAAAGCTCAATATCCCACAAATCAGCAGCTAGCTGTTAACTTCTATTTCAAGCTGATTAGCTCTTATCTCTGCATTAAATTCGGGTATTGGAGGACGTAGGCAGAGATAAGCTATAGCACCCACAAGAGGAACTAGCGCCACTGCCCAGAAAATTCGAGCATCCCTAAGTCCGCGCCGAGCCATATCATCACCCAGTAGGGATGGAAAGACAACATATAGCAGGGAAAAATCTAAGCTCATTAAATAAATAAAGCGATTGGTGTGCCACTGAGCAACAAAATCTCCCCAATCTCCAATCAGCATTGCATAAGCAAGTAAGCCTACCGTAATTAAACTTAGGCACACACCCATAATACGGGAATCTAAAATTTTCAGCCAAATACCCTTTTTCCCAGAGAACTCTTGACTTGGTTCACGCAGAAGTAAATAAGGAATCATGCCAATTACTCCTGAACCATTCGACGCTAAAAACGATGGCCAAGCAGATATATATTGCATTCGGCTATCAATGAACATCAGACAAGCGTAGACTAATGGCCAGACACCCATAAGACTGAAGAGAGTAATAACAAACGGGTTAATATCTGCCCATTGGAGCGTTACCAATTTTTCAACCAGCGTCAGTGTTCCTGGCTGTTCAAGAGGAGCTAGCAGCAAGGTGTAAGCGACAAAAGCAACCCACACTACCGAAAGTGCAATTTTTCTGTCCATAATCAAGATTTGTGTGACATTAACGCAAGATGCACGAGCGAGAGGCACATCAAAATTCACCTTTCGCCTATTTTCAAGTGAAGTTTTAGCCAATGCTTCTGACTACGCAGCATCAGGATTTTCTTCAATCATCTCTGAGGTAGCATTTGTTCCGATCGCACTCCAAATCACATAAGGTAGTAGTAAAAGAGCAGCTTGTCCAGAAATAGACCAAACGGCTAAGGTTAATAGAACCCCTAAAATTAAACCAGTCGCTCCTAAAATTGTGCCAGCTTTTAAGCTGCGGAGTCTCAGCGTAGCAGGGATATAAGCTACTGTGGCAATTTCCAATAGTAAATAGCCTCCCATAAGCAACCAAGTTTTAGGGCTACCTGGATCATTGTCCCAGATGCGAATTGCGCTCTTTGTTCCACACACAAAAACTATTGTCCAAATAATTGGAATAGCAGGCTCAAAAACTAACCATTTGGGCCGTTTCAGGTACGCACCCCACACGAGATCACGTGGCTTGAAAAAGAAACTACCAAAGGCTACTAATAAGGTTACACCTGCAATAACCATCCAAGATTTAATCATTTTTTGATCCTTTTCTTAACTATAATTGCTTGATAAGTTTGAAATACTCAGTATAAATTTATCCTGTCAATTTAAAGCTTTAATTTAATCAGTCTTTAGTCAGAAATACTGTCTGATATAAGCTTATTAACACTCCAAATATAAATTAAATAAAGCATTACTCATCAAAAGATATGTTAAATGGCCCAAGTGCTAGAGATGTAGAACGTGCCACTTTTTTTATTATTTCTTCGCTAGTAGGCAAGTCTACAAAGCGAATAGCTTCAGGTGAACTAAACTTAATATCACCTGGTGGTTTGCTTTTTTCAGATGTCACAACTAATAAGCGTAATAAATAAGAGTCTTTTCTATTAAAAGGACGCAGAATAAAGTCAATTTCAGATTTCGGCTCCGTAAATGATATGGGTGTTACTTGCTCTAGCTGATGATGGCGATCAGGCGATTGTGCTTCTACATATACAGCAACATCACCAGAAGACAATGCAATCCCAAATTTAAATTCATTGAAATCTTGTTTTCCTTGATTAATTAATTCGATTTGAACAGTCTGTAATTCTTCATATTTGTATTCTTTTTTCCCATCCGAAATAGTTATATAATTACGTAAACCCGATGCACCAAAAGTGTCTTCAAACGTTGAAAAGACATCAACTCTAGAAGCGATGGCTTGTTTTTTATTCTGATACAAAGAAATAGCCGCGTAAATAAAAGCTCCTATTGCACCACTACCAAGGATAGTGATTACTATAAACAGTATTATGTACCAGTGAATATCAGCCATCTGTTAAAACTTGACTTTGTTTAATAACTTTCTGAGAATTAGCTAATGCAGCCTAAAGTTATTTGTGGAAACGCTCAGACCGAAGGTGCAAATCGGTCTGGTTGGTTTATTGGTCATTTTATAACTCCAATTAACAATCCTCTTTCAACTTCTATTTTGGAAGTGAAATGGACTGTCCACAAAGCAGGAGAAAGTAGATTGCAATGGGCAATGAACCTAGAAGCAACCACACTTTCTATTTTGATTTAAGGGCGATTCCGTCTACAATTTCCAGAGGAAGAGTTTTTACTATCGCGTGAGGGCGACTACGTTTTCTGGTTCGCAGGTGTACCTCATTGTTGGTCGGCTGAATCAGATTCTACAATTCTGACTATTAGATGGCGATCGCACTTCAGGAGATAGCCTAGAAGTGCCAGAAGTAAATACCTAAAAACGCTGAAGTGCGATCGCCAAAACGCAAACTCAACACTTCACTTGTTACAACCCGCATTGATATTTAATTAGAGCAGATGCTACTGAACGAACTAACAGCTTCGCTAAACTGACGGTTTTGTTCCATTAAACTCATATGTCCACCCGGCTTTAAAACTACGAGATTAGAATTAGGCACTTCGGCTTTCATGCGGATGCTAGCTGCGGGGATAGTGGCTATATCTGAAGCACCCACGACAATTAAAGAAGGTGCATTAATTGTCGCCAGCGTTGATGTTTCATCGTAGTTAAACATTGCTAGTGTGCCGCGAGCAAGAACACCAGGCCAGCCCAAAGCTGATAATATAGCGGAGAAATTTAGTTGACCGCGTGTTTCAGTTCCGGTAAATCCAGACACTTCTACGCTGATGTACAGCGAACCATTAAGATATGAGAGCCAATTCATCAGCCAGACGAGAGGCGAAAGCCCGATTGTGATATACAGCAGGGGTTCTAGTAGTGGCTTTTGGACAGTACGAAAAAACCTGCTAAATATAGAAGTTTTTACAGGATTTGTATAAGTTGTATCTACAAGAATTAAACCAGCTACTCTATCTCCCAGTTGTTCGGGAAATAGCCGACAAAATGTCAGGATGCACATACCACCCAAACTATGTCCAAGCAGAATAACAGGTTTGTCCCCCGCTATAGCAACAACAGATTCTAGATCACGGGCATATTTTTGAATTGAGTAGTCATTGTTTTTCGGTTTACTAGATTTTCCTAGCCCTGGCAAATCCCAGACAATTATCCGGAAGCGATCGCTTAATTGTCTTTTGACGTAATACCAGACGGTACTATTTGGTCCCCAACCGTGTGTCAAAATAATCGGTTGACCATCAGCAGGGCCATAAAACTCTACTTGAATTACGCTACCATCAGGTCTTTTGATACGCTGCACAGTACCAGTACGCATAAACTTGGGTTCATCAGTTCCTCGCCGACGTAAAAGCGGTAAGCTGATAAAGCGCCCAGCAAAAGACCAAAGAACTAAGGCTACTCCACCAACTAGGTAGGATAAGCCTACAAGTTCACCTTCGTACCACTCATAGATAATATAAAGTCCTCCACCCAGTACCCCGATGGACAATAGTCCAACTAGCCAACTAAGGAGAAAATTTAGGGGCATAAACAGCATAAGCTGAAACCTTGGAATAGGATGTTCGTTGCATAATCGAACAGGTGCATACAGACGTTAGCCTCTAGATAGACTAATGGCAAGTACATCACTATGCCGCCGTGGGATTAGATCGACCAACACTTCATTTCACAATAGATTATCTTCTGGCGATATTAAGCCATCTACTAACTAAAATGGGATATTATTAGATCCCAGTATGAATCTGGAAACGAGTTAAGCGCTCGCTGGAACTAAGATGCGTCCAGTGTAACCGACATCGTTATAACGTTTAAGCACGTTTTGAGCGATCGCCTTAGCCTGTCCAAAAGCAACCAAAGCGACACTTGCACCCCCAAATCCAGCACCAGTAAGACGCGAACCGAACACACCAGGGGTTTCTTGTAGGATCGCAACTAAAGTATCTAAGGCTGTAACAGAAACTTCGTAATCGTCGCGCAGACTTGCATGAGAAGCATTCATCAGTTCGCCGAAGCGCTGCGCCGATACTCCCTGTAAAGCCTCAAGCACACGGTTATTTTCGGTAATCACATGACGCGCACGTTGTTTAAGCGGTTCAGGTAATATTTCCACCGCTTGCGGATCGCTGACATCTCTCAACGCCTGAACTTCTAGAAGCCTTGCAGCTTCCTCACACTCAGCACGACGTTGGTTGTATCCACTTCCTGCTAAGGTACGCGGAACACCGCTATCTATTACTAAAATTTCTGTTCCAGAAGGAAAAGCTATTACTTGACGCTCCAATGTTCGCGTGTCGAGAAACAGCATATGATCGGTGTCAGCTAGGCTTGATGCCATTTGATCCATGATCCCGCATTCCACGCCTGCATACTGAATTTCGGCTTGCTGTCCTAGCTGGGCGATGCGGACATCATCAAGATCCAAGTTTAATAGCGATCGCACTCCCCGCAAAGTGGCAACTTCTAAAGCCGCGCTGCTAGACAAACCTGAACCAATTGGCACTTGTGAAGTAACGTGCAGATTTAATGGTGGTATCGTGTAACCTTCCTGCTGTAAAAGCTGGATACACCCAAAAATATAGCTAGCAAATCCTGACGGGGTAGGATCGTTGTTTGAGATATTTACTTGTTGATTTAGTTCTGCTGAGTAAAAGTGATGCTGTGCATTCTTGCTAAAACCTAACTTTACTGTTGTACGTTGAGGAATAGCAGTAGGAAGTACAAATCCATCGTTGTAATCGGTGTGTTCACCAAGTAAATTTACTCTTCCAGGCGCGCTGGCTTGGGTTTCAGGTTCTGTACCGAATATCTGTTGAAAGTCCTTCATGGCATCTCTAATGGTATAGGGCGATCGCGTCCTTCTACCTCGACACTAGGCCAATTGGAATCAAAAGTCAGATTTTCCAATTGATCCTGATGAATTACGAAAGTATCTTCAATTTTTGCCCCTGTTAAACTTGGATTCCAGGCGACAGCCATGTTTTCTGCCAAAGTGTCTGTAGTAGTTGGATTTGCAACAATTTCTCGCGCTAGATAGCCTGTAGTTCCTCCTTGATGATGTTCCCAGATAGCATTAGGATAGCCATGCTGCCCATAGGCTTGAGCCAGAGAGTTATAAACTGTGTTTAGTGCTGTACCTGGTTGGCATAAATTTAGCGCTTGGGCTTCAACTTCACGCACATGGCGGTGTAACTGAGCATCTTCAGCTTGCAGTGAACCAAACACAACAAATCGCGTCAAATTGGCATATAGCCCGTATCCCCGCGCACAAAACACCATCATCGCTTGCCGTCCGATCGCTTCAAAGCTTGGTGTAGCATGACGATAAAGCGGCAAACGCCTCTCGCCAGCCACTAAAGTCAGCGCTGGATGCAGCCCCCGCGCCCACAATGCCTCTGCACCCGCACCCGCAAGCTGATATTCTGTCCAACTAGGTTTGGCGCTTCTAAGTACCTCGGTCATAGCGACGCTAGCTTTACGCCCAACTTCACGATATCGCTCTAGTTCACTTGACATTATTACCCGTTTATGATGTTGAAGAGACGCAGGTAATCGCTTTTCTACATGAGGAATTGGGCGATCGCTTAAAACTTTCCCCCCATTGGTAGCCTCACGCACAAACTCTTCACGCGCGGCAGCATCAGCCCAAGGATTTACGTGTAGTTGGAAATTTCCTGCTAGTTCTTCATCCTTCAAACGCTGGGCTTCAATTTCATCAGTTAACACCCAAGCATCATCTAGAGTTACCAGCACTTCAGCAACTCCAGTTTCGGCAGTAAGCAGTACGGTGTTAGAACCACCAGCAGTCGCCCAAGCAAACCAGTCTGTTCCCTTAAAGCGGACACCCTGCGCCTGACTTTCAGTTAAAGCAAGTCTGATTAACTTTAGCTTATGGGCAACTTCTTCATTCATAATTTGTTGTTCAATTAATTTTTTGCACTAACTTTGTTACCCGCTTAAGTTCCAGGCTAATAGTTAAAGTCCACTTAAGTAGACTGGAAAGCCATATTTAGTCTTCTTGAGAAGACTTCCGCTATTAGCCTGAGATTTGAATCTCAGGCGGGTGTAGTATGTTTGATCCATCATTTGTTTCAAGATTTACAACTACAGCTTGTAACTCTTTTGCCTTATCTTCTGGTAAGGCATCGTTCGCAAACAGTCCGGCTGCTAGTTCGGTTCCTGCTAAATACTTAAGCCGATCGCGCGTTCGGTACGGTGGATAAAACTGAGCATGGAGGTGTGATTCTGGATGAAGTTGCCCATCGGTAGGCGCTTGGAACCACGCCATTAGATAAGGAAAAGGGCGGTTCCATAAACCGTCGTATTTAAGTGTGACAGTTTTTAAGGCTCTAGCAAGTCCTCGACGCTGCTCTGGGGTAAGATCGCTGAATGTGGCGACTGACTCAATTGGGGCAATCCAAACTTCGTAAGAATAACGAGCGCAAACAGGGACAAATGCGATCGCCTCCTCATCTAGATAAATAATCCGTTGGTTGTCCGCAATCTCTTTTTGAATCAAATCTGCCAGTAAAGAAGATTGATTTTCGCCGTAATATGCTTGCTGCATCTCCAACATCCGCGCTGGTACAGGTGGCACAAAAGGATACGAGTAGATTTGCCCATGCGGATGATGCAAAGTTACGCCCACTTCAACGCCCCGATTCTCGAACGGCAGCACATATTGAATTTGTGGATGTCCCCCGACTACAGAAGTGCGATCGCCCCAGACTTGCAAAAGCAACTCAAGGTGACTCAGTTTCAATGCACCCAAAGATGCCTGCGGATCTTGAGTAAATACCACCACTTCACACACCCCGTTTGCTGGCAGAGTGTCAACGATGCAGCCTGGAGGATCGTGAGCAGCTAAAGTCAGCGAGGGAAAGCGGTTATCAAACACTGCTACGTCATAGCGCCCTTGGGGAAGTTCCGTAGGAAAATCCTTGTCTTTAGTAGGAGCAAGCGGGTTGTACTCTGGAGGGGGCATAAAGGTACGCCCTTGACGATGGCTAGCGTAAGTAATCCATTCGCCCCGTAATGGATGCCAACGGAAGTGGGGATTTGCCGCTACTGGTTCATCACTGGGACTGGGGGCTGTAATGTCATCGGCAATTGGGTAGCGGCTGTATAATGTCAGTTTGCGGCCATCCGGCTTTAACAACTTGTGGGAGTACATATTCCTCCTCCAGAAAGGGTTGCAGCACGGATCGCTGCGAGCGGAAATTTAGGAGTGCGATCGCTATATAACAAACCGTTTGCTTCTTGAAAAGTATCGGTGAATTGGGTATAACAAAATCCGCTAAATATTTCTATTGTATTTACCGCTTCTAGCAGCGCCCCATATTTCATTTCTAGTTCTGAGATATTGAACGAGCGTTCATAACCCCAGGTTTCAGCTTCTGGATTTTCGCCAAGGGTATAGGCAATTCCACCAAACTCTGTCAGCATAACTGGTTGCCCTTGATGGGGATAACCATCAAGTGTTAAAACGCGCCCCCCCGGACGTTTACGATCAAACAAATCCGATAGCTTCACTTCAGGTCCGTAACGTTTTACCAATCGCTCCGGCTTGGTATCGTAGTCGTGAATCGCAATAATATCAGTTGTGATACTCTCCCAACCGTCATTGCCAATTACGGGGCGAGTCGGATCTAGAGTTTTGGTTAAGTAATAAAGCGCCTGGACGTAATCGCGGTGAGCTGCTGTCTCTGTTAGGTTAGGCACTCCCCAGGATTCATTGAAGGGAACCCACACGACAATACACGGGTGGCTCACATCTCGCTGAATCACCTCAGTCCACTCTCTTGTAATGCGTTCTACAGCTTTAGGAGTAAAGCGATAAGCGCTTGGCATTTCCTCCCAAACCATTAAGCCCAGTACATCTGCCCAGTATAAAAAGCGGGGATCTTCAATCTTCTGGTGTTTACGCACACCGTTAAATCCCATGCTTTTTGCTAGTTCAACATCACGCCGCAACGCTTCATCAGAAGGCGCAGTCATCAGGGTGTCGGGCCAGTAACCTTGATCTAGAATTAGACGCAAATAGTAGGGACGACCATTAAGCATAAAGCGATCGCGCTGAATTCCTACAGTCCGCATCGCTGTATAAGACTTGACTTGATCAATCAGCTTGTCTCCATCCCATAGCTGAATCTCAGCGTTGATTAAAGTTGGGATCTCAGGACTCCAGAGTAAGGCGTTGCGGTAGTCATCAATACCAGGATCTGAAAGCGCAATCCGGCGATGAATTTCGCCGTTAATTACTTCATAAGCATCATTTACTAAGACTTGTTCGCCAACGTTCAGTTTTACTTTTAATTGCAGGCGATCACGCTTCTCTCCGGCAACAAAAGCTTCAAAACCAATTTCCCACCGCTCAAAGTGTGGTGTCCACCGGATACGTTCTATATAAGTTTTGCCTACGCACTCAACCCAGACAGTCTGCCAAATCCCAGTAGTGCGCGGATACCAGATACTGTGCGGCTCAAGCAGCCAATCTTGTTTTCCACGCGGTTTAGCCAAGTCTTGAGGATCATCCTGAACCCAGACAGTAACTTTTTGCGTTCCGGTTTCATTTAAAACAGGCGTAATGTCCATGCTGAAAGGAGTATGTCCACCCTCATGGTCGCCCACAAATTGACCGTTTACCCACACTCGTGCATAATAGTCAACTGCCCCAAAGTGGAGTAATACCTTACCATTACGCTGAGGTAAGTCAAATTCGCGCTCATACCAACAATTGGGATGAAAACCTGTGTCTCCAATTCCACTACGAACAGACTCCGGCGCGAACGGCACTTCGATAGTATGTGTCCATTCGGAAATGTTTGAAGGTGAGATAAATCGCCCTTCGTCATCAAAATTAAACTTCCACGCACCATTTAAACAAATCCAGTGCGATCGCTGCAACTGTGGGCGTGGATACGCCATATCAGGCATAGGAGAAGTTGTCCCATTAATAGGAGAATAGCACTTCTCCCCATAACAATTATCAATATCTCTAACTAATGATTCCATTATCACATCTATCTTAGGTTATATATACAGAATACCTATAGTACCTTAACCTTAAACCCTTTATTTATATTTTACTAATAAATCTTTTCCAGTATCTATTTCTTAGGCTTTGTAGCTACCAAGCTTTGATCCCCTTTGCTTTTAAGTATGTAGCAGTAGTTAATTTACTATAAATTAAAAATTATCGAGCAGGAACAAACTTTACACTGTCTACACAGATTTGAACACAGCAGTTAAGCGATTAAGCTGGATTTGACTTAAGTTTGGCAAGCGTTGATGTAGGGAAGACTTTATCCATTTTTTAGCTAATGCAGATTTTAACAACAACTCGACCATCTTCAACAACGGTGCAGTTTTTGAGCTTGGGTTGAGCGTGCTTGACTGAGGTATTATCGGCAGACTGGTTACAGTGGTGAATAGTTTGCTGCTGTTTTTGGTTGAGGGTAACAACACAACAAGCAGTAGTGGGACAAAACATTGCTCTTATACTTTTAGCTCTACTAATATTATCCTGCAAATTATTCAAATTTTGCAGTGGCTAGCAATCATCTAAAGCTAACTGACTCAAGATTTTAGTTTATTTTAACGGGCTTAAGGTTTGAGCCGAAATTTTAGCTTACTACAAGGTGAAGCCCTAAAAATAATTAAGGTGATTCAAACTGAACCAATAGCTATGCAGCAATTACTACTATTCACCTTCTATCTAGCACTAAACCAAATGAGCTAAATTCACATTCTTTTTATAAAACTTCAGTACATCTTCAAATAAAATTCACCTTTAATCGCAATTTACTAATTAAGCTATGTATATATACAGGCAATAACTAAAACTAAGCACTATAATTTAACGACTGAAACGCCTCTAGAGATAACTTTCTAGAGGCGTTTCTAACATTTGATGAACTTACTTAATCGTTGTTCTGTAAGAATGTTATTTAAGAATAGCTACAATTTTCTAGGATTGGCTAATATTACGCACTAGGGGAGACTTCAAAATTGTAAGTATCGCCGTGATTCAGATACCTGACTTTGTATTCAAGTCCAGCCTCCGCGATCGTTTTTACAAAGTCCTCTAATGGTGATTTAAATACTGTATAGTCGTTGAAGTGGATTGGTATTGCTGTACGCGGGGCAATAATCTCGATTGCCTGTACTCCTATGCATTGCATCCATTGTAACCATAATTCCGAAAGCTCTTGTACCTCCTAAATGCAGCAAAGCAAGATCGATATCTTGATGTCGTTGCGGGATTTGTTTCAGATTCTCGTGGATCAGCGTATCACCTGTAATATATAAACGAAACTTGTCTCCCTTAGGATTCTGAAACTCCAGCATACTTCCCATCACTGGTGGTAGAAGCTTGGACAGGATTCCTGGCCCGTGTGTTCCAGGCATTGCACTAATGCGGAGTACAGCTTCTCCTTTAACTACATTTAATGTTTCCCAAGTTTGAAGTGCTTGCGGCACATTAAAGCCTTTTTTTTAAGGCTAGCAGCCGCGTGATGCGTCGTTACTATCGGCAAGTTTTTGTCAAGCTTTTGTTCTGCTATGCGATCAAAATGATCGTCGTGCATATGCGAAAGCAAGACGGTTCGGTTAAGGTTTAAGCAGTATTGAGTACAGAAAAAATAAGTGTTTGAAGTTTTACTCCTGCTCCCTTATGTATGGGCTTCTTAGACGGAAACTTGGCTCTGGTTTTTTTTACTACAC
>JAESFL010000364.1_pt1 | contig 35929 bp, 42 predicted proteins | sample 9269401 | NCBI WGS metagenome assembly JAESFL01 (sample SAMN14506025, study PRJNA617098) | algae metagenome | isolation source: Gloeocapsa sp. UFS-A4-WI-NPMV-4B04 and co-occurring heterotrophs from desert... | place: USA: Utah | collected 2006-10-01 | reverse complement strand
GCACCCGCGCGGCCTTTACGTCCTGTTCTTTGCCGAGATGTGGGAGCGCTTCTCTTACTACGGCATGCGGGCGCTGTTGATCTTCTATCTCACCAAGCATTTCCTGTTCGGCGACGACAAGGCCTATCTCATCTACGGGGCCTATACCTCCCTCGTTTACATCACGCCCGTCATCGGCGGCTATCTGGCCGACAAGTTCCTTGGTCACCGCAAGGCGGTGCTGGCGGGCGGTATCTTCATCGCGCTTGGGCACCTGACGATGTCGATCCTGGAAGGGCCGCCGGGCCAGAATGATTTCTATCTCGGCGGCTTCTATCTCGGCCTTGCCTCGATCATCGTCGGCACCGGCTTCCTCAAGGCCAATATCTCGGTCCTGGTCGGCCAGCTCTATCCGCGCGACGACCGGCGCCGCGATCCGGCTTTCACCATCTTCTACATGGGCATCAATCTCGGCGGCATGCTGGGTCCGCTCGCCTGCGGCTTCCTTGGCGAAACCTATGGCTGGTCCTACGGCTTCGGTGCGGCCGCGGTCGGAATGCTGGCCGGGCTGATCGTCTTCGTCGGCTTCAAGCCGCTGCTGCTGGGCCGCGGCGAAGCCCCGGATCCGGTCCGCCTGCGCCAGCCGGTGGTCGCCGGGCTTTCCCGCGAAATCCTCATCTATATCGGCGCGATCCTCGGCATCGGCGTCGTCTGGATCCTCATCCAATTTCAGGAGGTGGTGGGCGGAACCTTGCTCATCTTCGCGGTCCTGACCCTCGCTTATATCCTGTGGCGTGCGGTGTTCACGCTCGCCGCCGTCGACCGGGACCGCATCCTCGCCGCCTTGTTCCTGATCGCCCTGCAGCCGCTCTTCTGGGCCTTGTTCGAGCAGGCGGGATCTTCGCTCAGCATCTATACCGATCGGAGCGTGGATCGGAATATCGGCGGCTGGGAAGTGCCCGCTTCGATGTTCCAGTCCGTGAACTCCGCCTTCATCATCCTGCTGGCGCCGGTCTTCGCTGCGCTTTGGACGTGGCTCGGGCGGCGTGGGCTCGAGCCCTCGGCTCCGGCGAAGTTCGGGCTCGCGCTGCTCCAGCTTGGCGCAGGCTTTCTCGTCCTGGTCGCAGGCGCGGCCGCGGGCGATGCGGCAACGCCGGTCATCTTCATTTTCCTGATCTACATGCTGCATACCATGGGCGAGCTCTGCCTCTCCCCGGTGGGTCTGTCGGCAATGGCGCGCTTGGCGGTCCCAAGCATGCTGGGCCTCATCATGGGCACCTGGTTCCTTGCCACGGCGGCCGGTAACTTCATCGCCGGCCTCATTGCCCGCGCGACCGGCGGCGGCGAGGGGACGGCCGAGACCGCCTCGGCCAGCCAGGTGCTGGATGTCTACACCACGATCGGCTGGCTCTCGATCGGTGTCGGCGTGGGGGTGATCGTCATTTCCCCACTGGTCAGGCGGCTGATGCACCTCGACACGCTCCGCGACGAGGAACTCGCGGGCTACAAGGAAATGGGCGAGCGCGAGGCGGCCGGCATGTTCCCGGATCGCGAAACCAAGCCCGAAGCCAAGCCACTCTGACCCCTCGCTAAATCAGGAAATGACCTTGATACGAATAAGCCATCTGACTTGCGTTCTGGCTATTGCCCTGCTTGCGGCGTGCACCCAAGGCGACCGGCCGGAAAGGGCATCCAAAAAAGCGCCGGCTGCCCCCGGCCAGGCTTATTCGCGCAATCCCTACCCCTCGACCTACCGGATCTATCCCGGCGCCGTGACCGCGATCACTGGCGCGACCATCTATGACGGCGAAGGGGCCCGGATCGAGAATGGGACGATCGTTCTTGCCGACGGCAAGATCAGCGCGGTCGGCGGCGCCGACACCGCCATCCCCGATGGCGCGGCGCGGATCGATGCTGCCGGCCGCTGGGTGACGCCCGGGATCATCGACATCCACAGCCACCTCGGCGACTATCCTTCGCCCGCGGTCGAGGCGCATTCGGACGGCAATGAGGTAACCGGTCCGGTGCGGCCCGAGGTCTGGGCGGAGCACAGCGTGTGGCCGCAGGATCCGGGCTTCACCCGCGCGCTGGCCAATGGCGGCGTCACCAGCCTTCACGTGCTTCCGGGCTCCGCCAACCTCTTCGGAGGGCGGGGCGTGACGCTGAAGAACGTTCCCGGCCGCACCATGCAGCAGATGAAGTTTCCCGGCGCCCCTTACACGCTCAAGATGGCGTGCGGCGAAAACCCCAAGCGCGTCTATGGCGGGCGCAACCAGATGCCCGGCAGCCGCATGGCCAATGTCGCCCTTGTGCGGCAGACCTGGGCCCGCGCCCAGGACTATCGCCGCAAATGGGACAAATATGAGCGCGACGGCGGCGACATGCCGGCTCGCGATATCGCCCTGGACACGCTCCGCGGCGTTCTGGCCGGCGAAATCCTCGTCCAGAACCATTGCTATCGCGCGGACGAAATGGCCATCATGCTCGATGTCGCCAAGGAGTTCGGCTACAAGGTCAGCACCTTCCACCACGCCGCCGAAAGCTACAAGATCGCCGATCTCCTGAAGGAAAACGGGGTCTGCTCGGCGATGTGGGCGGATTGGTGGGGCTTCAAGATGGAGGCCTATGACGGCATCCTCGAGAACATCCCGTTCGTCCACAATGCCGGCGCCTGTGCGATCGTCCATTCCGACGATCCCAACGGCATCCAGCGGCTGTACCAGGAAGCCTCCAAGGCGCTCACCCATGGCCGCCGCGCAGGGATCCAGATACCCGACGAAGTCGCGTGGACCTGGCTCAGCTACAATCCCGCCAAGGCGCTCGGCATTGCCGACCGCACCGGCAGCCTCCGTCCGGGCAAGATGGCGGACGTGGTGCTCTGGAACGGCAATCCGTTGAGCGTCTACACACGGCCCGAGCGCGTCTGGATCGACGGCGCCCTCATGTACGATGCCAACGATCCGAAGCGGCGTCCGGTGACGGATTTCGAGCTCGGTCAGCCCGGCGAAGGGGACGTGAAATGAAGATGGGGCTGGCCAAACCCGCTGGAGCACTCCTCGCCGCGCTGATCGCCAGCGCCGCCCCGGCGCAGACGATCGCCATCACTGGCGGTACCGTGGCGCTTGGTGACGGCTCGGAGCCGATCCCCGGCGGCACCGTCGTCATCCGCAACGGCCGGATCGTCGCCGCCGGCCGCGGTGTCGCCGTGCCCGCCGGTGCGCAGATCCTCGACGCGGCGGGCAAATGGGTGACCCCCGGCATCGTCGCCGGCTTCTCGCGCATCGGCCTGGCTGAGGTGGACGCCGTCGAGGGATCGAACGACGTTCAGGCGAACAATTCGCCGTTCAGCGCCGCCATCGACGTGGCGCCGGCGGTGAACCCGCGCGCGGCTTCGATCGCGATCAGCCGGGCGAGCGGCGTTACTCGAGCCGTGGTGGCGCCGGCCACCGCGCGCAGCATCTTTGCCGGGCAGGGCGCCGTCATCGACCTCGGCGCGGACATGCAGCCGATCACCCGCGCGCGCGCCTTTCAATTCGTCGAGTTCGGCGAGACCGGCGCGGACGAGGCGGGGGGCAGCCGCGCGGCGACGTTCGTGCTGTTCCGCAACGCCCTGCGCGAGGCCCGCGACCTCAGCCGTTATTCCGGCATCGGAGGCGCCGGCGCGACCGAGCGCACGCCGCGCGCGTCGGACCAGCGGGATTTTCCGCTGGAGGAAGTGCCGACACCGAACAACCAGATGCTCGGCTCGACAGCCAATCGCTCGCAGGACGTGCTCCTTACCCGTTTCGACGCAGCAGCTTTAGTGCCGGTGCTTGCCGGCCGGCAGCTCCTCCTCGTCCATGTCGAGCGGGCCAGCGACATCCTGCAGGTGCTGGGGCTGAAGCGCGAATTCCCGGCCCTCAGGCTGGTGCTGGTCGGTGCCATCGAAGGCTGGACGATTGCCCCGGAGATTGCGGCCTCGCGCGTGCCGGTGATCGCGAATGCGCTCGTGGATCTCCCCGCCTCGTTCGAACAGCTGGCGGCGACGCAATCGAACTTCGGCCGGATGCGCGCGGCAGGGGTCAATGTCGCCATGGGCACGATCAACGAGGACGACACGCGCCAAGTTCGGGTCTCGCGCCAGAATGCCGGCAATTTAGTGGCCCTTGGCAAAGTGCCCGGGGCCGCGGGCCTCAGTTGGGGCGAGGCGCTCGCCTCGATCACTTCGCGTCCTGCCGAAGTGCTGGGATTGGGCGGCGAAATCGGATCGCTTCGGGCCGGCCGGCGCGCCGATGTCGTCGTCTGGGACGGCGACCCGCTCGATACTCTATCGATTGCGCAGCTCGTGATGATCGACGGCATCCAGCAGCCGCTCGACAATCGGCAGACGAAGCTGCGTGACCGTTACCGAAACGCGGCCGAAGGCGAGCTTCCCAAGGCGTACAACCGTTGAACGGCATCGCCGGTCTTGCGCTGGCGACCATCGCCTTTGTCGGCACCCATCTGCTGATGTCGCACCCGCTGCGGCTCGCGCTGGTCGGCAATCTGGGGGAGAGCGGGTTCAGGATCGTCTATTCTCTGGTGTCGTTCGTCACCTTGGGCTGGATGATCCTCGTCTATCCGGAAGCGAACCCGGTGCCGATCTGGGTCGCGCCCGCTTGCTGGTGGCCAGTCGCCTCGGTGATTATGCTGCTGGCGAGCATCCTGCTTTTCGGCTCGTTCGTCCGCAACCCGGCATTCCCGCACCCCGGCGCCGAGAAGCAGACGACGCGCGCCGCCACCGGCGTGTTCGCGATTACGCGCCACCCGATGAACTGGAGCTTCATCCTCTGGGCGCTGGTGCACCTCTCGGTCTGGGGAAGCCCCCGCAATCTGGTGGTCGCGGGCGGGATCCTGATCCTCGCTCTGTTCGGATCGATCGGCCAGGACCGGAAGAAGCTGCTGACCCTCGGCGAGCGCTGGCAAGGCTGGCAATCGCGCACCTCCTTCGTCCCCTTCGGCGCATTGTTATCGCGAAAGGTGATGTGGAGTGCGGCCAACCCGGGCTGGATCGCGCTCCTGGGCGGCTTCCTCTTCTGGCTGGTGGTCACCGGCTTTCACGCGCCGCTGGCCTCACCGTTCGGCTGGTTCACGCGCGGGATCGGCTGACTTCATCGTCCGGCTTCAAAGCCGCACCATCCGCATGGCCGCTTCCGAATAGCGCGGCCCCGATACCGGTGCTGCCTGATCGAGCGCCTCCAGATCTTCGGCCGACAGTTCGAGCTCCGCCGCCTTCATACTGTCTTCCAGCGTCGCGCGCCGCTTGGAGCCGGGGATCGGCACCACATCCTCCCCCCGCGCGAGCAGCCAGGCGAGCGCCACCTGCGCGCCCGACGCGGCATGCCGCTCGGCAATATGAGTGACGGTGCCGACGATCTCCAGATTCTTCTCGAAATTGCCCTCGTGATAGCGCGGGTCGCGCAAACGGTAATCGCCTTCGGGCAAGTCCGCGCGGCTCTTGATCTGTCCGGTCAGGAAGCCGCGCCCGAGCGGGCTATAGGGAACGAACCCGATGCCCAGTTCGCGGCACAGCGGAAGAATGCCCTGCTCGACGTCCCGCTCCCAAAGCGAATATTCCGATTGGAGCGCGGTGATCGGGTGCACCGCATGAGCACGGCGGATGGTGGCTTCGCCCGCCTCGGACAAGCCGAGGTGCCGGACCTTGCCCTCGCGCACGAGCTCCGCCATCGCCCCCACCGTCTCTTCGATCGGCACGTTCGGATCGACCCGGTGCTGGTAGTAGAGATCGATCACGTCCACCCCCAGCCGCTTCAGCGATGCCTCGCAGGCGCGGCGGACGTTGGCGGGGCTGCTGTCGACGCCGGCCATGGCGCCATTCTCGATCCGGAAACCGAACTTGGTCGCGACGACGAGGCCGTCGCGCCGGCCCCTGATCGCCTGCCCCAACATCTCCTCGTTGCGGTAGGGTCCGTAAACTTCCGCGGTGTCGAAGAAGGTGACGCCGAGATCGATCGCGCGGTGGATCGTCGCCAGGGATTCCTCGTCACTGGCTTCGCCATACATGCTGTTGCCGACGCCGGCCATCGGCATGCAGCCGAGGCCCAAGGCGGAGACTTTCAGATCAGGTCCAAGCGTCCGGTATTTCATTGCCGCCTCCTTCAGGTTCGGGAAGCGCTGTCTCCACTGGAATCCATTGCGTCAAGCACGGCTTCGGGAGCGACGTTTCGCTTCAACTCCTCGACCTCCTCGCCCACCACGTGGTGAAGGCCGAGATGCGAGCTGATTTCCGACACCATGGCGACAAGCTTCGTCACCTCATGCTCGGACAGCAGATTGATCTGGAGGTCGAGGTCGGCGCGTTTGTCGGCTGCGGCCGCCATTCGGTTCTGGCTGATCAGGACGAAAGTCGAAAGGAAGATGGCTTCCACCGACGCGATCATCGCCAAGACGACGAAGCTCTCGTCCCATTGGGGAATACCGGGCACCCAGCCGAGGTTCGCGACGATCCAGAAGCCGAAAATCGCGAGATGGAGGTAGACGAAACGCATGCTGCCGGTGAAGCGAGTGATCGCCTCGGCGATCTTCTCCTCGACGCTTGCATTGGCAGCGTCCAAGCGGCGGCGCTCCTGGAGCGCGTGGATGTTGCGCTCCAGGGCGCTATTGAGGCTTCCCGGCTCCGGCAGGCTGATTGTGGGGCCGAAGGTCTCCCCTGCCGACCCAGATATCTTCTCTGAAACTCCGATCGATCGGCTCCTCGGCTGGTCGTTCGCTTAGAACCGCCCGCGCCGGACACGGTTCCTGGGCGCTGCCTCGTTCACCCTCGTGACGCCGCTGGGCTCAGCTCCGCCTCCTGCGTCTCGCCCGCTTGGCGGCTGACGGTCGTCGTCACCGCCACGTCCATCATGACATTGCCGAGCGTGCGGACGATGTCGGGAAGCACCTCAACCGCGATCAGCAGCGCCAGCGCTTCGATGGGCACGCCGAGCAACAGGCAAATGGGCGCGATCGCGGTGACGAAGCTGACCTGGCCGGGAAGGCTGACCGACCCCATGGACGTCAGCACGGCCGCCAGGATCGCCACTGCATATTGGGGCGGCCCAAGCTCGACGCCGAACCAGTTCGCCACATAAAGCGCAACACCGAGGTTCATGGCCGGACCGGTGGCCCGCAGCAGCGCGACGGCGAGCGGCAGCACGATGCCCGCGGTCCGTTCCGGCACACCCAGCGCTTCCGATTTCTTGAGCATGATCGGCAGGCAGGCGAGCGACGATTGCGTGCTGATCGCCAGTGCCTGCACCGGCGCGACCTCCCGCGCGAAGCGGCCGAGCGGCACCCGCCCGCCGAACCTTGCGAGCGGGTAGGCGAAGAGCGACACGACCACGCCGACCGCCGAGATCAGCAGGATGTAATGAAGCACGGCGCCGAACGCCGCCGCACCCGAGCGCGCGCCGACCACGAAGGCCAGAGCGAACACGCCGATGGGGGCGAGCTTCAGCACCCATTCGATGACGATGATCATCGCGTCCGCAAGCGCGCTGAAGAAGCTGGTGAGCGAAGTGCGGGGCTGGTCGGGAAGGCGGGTGACGGCAAAGGCGAACACGCCGGTGAAGATGATGAGCGGCAGGATCGCGTCGCTTGCGGCGGCCGCGATGGGATTGGTCGGCACGATCGATCGGAGGAAGTCCGCGAAGGGCGGGACCTCCCCGACCGGACTGGTCGTGGTGAGCGCGTTGCGAAGCGCCGCGGCCGAAGCCTCCGGCATGGGCGCGATCGACAGGAACAAGGGGGTCAGGATCGCTCCGGCAACGGCGGAAAGCGTCATCAAGGCAATGATCCAGGCAAGCGCGCGGCCGGCAATCTTTCCAGCCTTGGCGGCCTCGGCCGTCTGGGCGATGCCCGTTACCAGCAAAGCGACCAGCAGCGGCACGATCGTCATGCGGAGGCCGTTCAGCCACAGATTGCCGATCGGATCAGCGATGTTGGCGGCGCCGCCCGCGAAATCCGGCGTCCAGGCGGCGGCGGCAATGCCGAGGGCGAGACCGGCAGCAAGGGCGAGGAGGATCCGTGTAGCCTGCGACATGCTCGCCCTTTTGATCGTTACGCGTTATCAGGCTCATTCACAGTGGGCCGAGGCACGGCAAGCAAAAACGGGGCAAGCTTCAGATGACGCGGAAGTTTTTCGGCACGGATGGGATCAGGGGGCGCACCAACGAGGCGCCGATGACGGCCGAGATCGCGCAGCGCGTCGGCCAGGCGGCCGGCGCCCATTTCATGCGCGGCGATCACCGCCACCGCGTCGTGATCGGAAAGGACACGCGGCTTTCCGGCTACATGATGGAATCAGCGCTCATTTCGGGCTTCACCAGCGTCGGCATGGACGTGGTGATGGTGGGGCCGGTGCCGACGCCGGCGGTGGCGATGCTCACCCGCTCGATGCGGGCCGACCTCGGCGTCATGATCTCCGCCAGCCACAATCCATTTTTCGACAATGGCATCAAGCTGTTCGGCCCCGACGGTTACAAGCTGTCGGACGAAACCGAAGCCAGGATCGAGGCGATCCTGCAGGACAGCCCCAAGCTGGTGCCGCCCGCCGAGATCGGCCGCGCCCGCAAGATCGAGGATGCCCGCGGGCGCTACATCCACTTCGCGAAATCGACCTTTCCGGAGCATCTCCGGCTGGACGGCCTCAAGATCGTCGTCGACTGCGCGAACGGGGCGGCTTACCAGGTCGCTCCCTCCGCTTTGTGGGAGCTCGGTGCGGACGTCGTCACGCTTGGCGTGACGCCCAACGGCTTCAACATCAACGACGGCTGCGGCTCGACCTCTCCTGCCGTGCTGCAGGCGCGGGTGGTGGAGGAGGGCGCCCATATCGGCATCGCGCTCGACGGCGACGCCGACCGCCTGATCGTGATCGACGAGAAAGGCAATGTCATCGACGGCGACCAGCTGATGGCGCTGATCGGCCTTTCCTGGGCCGAGCGAGGGTTGCTGAAGGGCGACGGCATTGTCGCTACCGTCATGTCGAACCTCGGCCTGGAGCGGTTTTTGGAGGGACGAGGCCTCAGCCTCGTCCGCACCAAGGTGGGCGACCGCTACGTGCTGGAGACTATGCGTGAGCAGGGCTACAATGTCGGCGGCGAACAATCCGGCCACATCATCCTCTCCGACTATGCGACGACGGGTGACGGCCTGGTCGCCGCGCTGCAGATCCTCGCCAGCCTGGTCGAGAGCGGCCGCCCCGCAAGCGAGCTCCTCCGCCAGTTCGAGCCGCTGCCGCAGCTCTTGAAGAACGTCCGCTTCAACGGCGGCCAGCCTCTCGACGCCAGCCCGGTCAAGGCCGCCATCGCGGATGCGGAGGCGCGCCTTTCCGGCACCGGCCGCCTCCTCATCCGCAAGTCCGGTACCGAGCCGTTGATCCGGGTCATGGCCGAAGGCGAGGACGAGCAGCTCGTGGCGCAAGTGGTCGACCAGATCTGCGAGGCGGTGAAGGCGGCAGCGTGACGCAACGTCGGCCACGTCCGCGCCAAGCGAGGTCGAGGTGCGGCGGCGACGTCCCTCGAATAGGGTCGGGACGAACGAGGTCACCGTGACGCCGCCGCGGATCTTGATCATCGCCGGCTCCGACAGCGGGGGAGGGGCCGGCATCCAGGCCGACATCAAGACGGTCACCATGCTTGGCGGCTATGCCATGACCGCGATCACCGCGATCACCGCCCAGAACACGCTTGGCGTCTCCGACGTGCTTCCGATCCCTTCCGAGATGGTCCTGAAGCAGATCGATATGGTGTTGAGCGACATCGGCGTGGACGCCGTCAAGATCGGTATGATCGGCTCGGCCGATACGGCCAATGCCGTCGCCGATCGGCTGGCGCAGCTCAGAGACATGCCGATCGTCTTCGACCCCGTCATGATCGCCACCAGCGGTTCCGTGCTCGCGGATGAGACCACCATCGCGGCTTTCGAGCGGCTCATGGCTGTGGCGACTTTGGTGACCCCGAACGCGCCCGAACTCGAGGCGCTGAGCGGCCAGCCGGTAAGGGGGCCGGAAGACGTCGAGCGGGCAGCGCGTGCCCTGGCCGCAAGAGCCGGAACGGCGATCCTGGCCAAGGGCGGCGACCTCGTCGGCCCCTGCGTCACCGATCTGCTGGTGCAGGAAGAAAGCGTCACCCGATGGGAACAGGCCCGGATCGAGACCAAGCACACGCACGGCACCGGCTGCACGCTTGCCAGCGGCATCGCTACCGCGCTCGGCCGCGCCGCCTCGCTGGAAGAGGCGATCAGCGAGGCGCGGTCCTTCGTCCGCGCCGCGCTCGCCGAGGCGCCCGGGTTCGGGGGCGGCAACGGCCCGATGGGGCATACGATGGGAAGCATCCCTTTCAAGAGTGAGCAGGCTGACGGGCGTTCAGTCTAAAGTCCCTTTGTTTCCGGCAATTGTCATCGGATCGATCCACAACAATCTCGTCTGCGATCAAAGCTTTCGCTGGCACCGGCGCGAAGTGCTTAATAAGCTGCGGCGAATGGCGCGCCCCTGCTTCAAGATCGAGCGAGACTATCCCGAGCCGCTGGCCGGCGTCGACGAGGCGGGATGCGCCCCGCTGGCCGGGCCGGTCGTTGCCGCCGCGGTGGTGCTCGACCGGGTGCACTTCCCGCGCGGCATCGACGATTCCAAGGTCGTCCCGCCCAAGGAGCGTGAAGCCATTTGCGCGCGGCTCTACAAGGTCGCCAAGGTCGGCGTCGGCATCGCCTCGGTCGAGGAGATCGACCGGCTCAACATTTATTGGGCGCGAATGCTGGCGATGACCCGCGCGGTCAATGCCCTGGGTTTCGACCCGGCCTGGATCCTGGTCGACGGCAATGCCTGTCCGCGCTGGGAGCGGCCGTCGAAAGCGGTGGTGAATGGCGATGCCAAATGCCGGTCGATCGCTGCGGCCTCGATCGTGGCCAAGGTCACGCGGGATCGGATCATGACCGATTATTGCGCGCAATATCCCGGCTACAATTGGTCGTCGAACAAGGGTTACGGGACGCCGGAGCACCAGCGTGCGCTCGCGACTTTGGGCGTCACTCCGATTCACCGCCGCAGCTTTGCGCCGGTCCGTGCCTGCCTTCCCGATCTCGTCACGATGGCGGCCGAGTAAACGGCTCGCCGCAAAGCCGCTGGTTGAGTCTTTCCCGTCACACCACTTCAGATTGAGTCTGAACAACAGCAGCGGCTACTAGATGTAGAGGGGACTCTTTTCGTTCCCGGAACATTTTAACCAATCTTAACACCGCGTTTGAACTCTTCTCCTTGACCGGGGACTCCGGCTGACTCACCTTGCCCGTCCAACTGGGGGGTACCTGACGAATGACCGCTATGGGGCGTGTGGGGACGGCTGTGCGCCGCAAGACCGAGCAGGAGCCGCTCGATCTGCCGCTCGGCTGCATTATTGAAAATGACTGCATCGCCGCCATGGCCGCGCTTCCCGAGTGCAGCGTCGACATGGTCTTCGCCGATCCCCCCTACAATCTTCAGCTTGGCGGCGAGTTGTTCCGTCCGGAGGGGAGCCGCGTCGATGCCGTCGACGACGATTGGGACAAATTTTCGAGCTTCGCCGATTATGACGGCTTCACCCGCGCCTGGCTGAAGGAGGCGCGCCGGATCCTGAAGCCGAACGGAACGCTCTGGGTCATCGGCAGCTACCACAACATCTTCCGCTGCGGCGCGGCGCTGCAGGATCTCGGCTATTGGATCCTGAACGATATCGTATGGCGCAAGTCCAATCCGATGCCCAACTTTCGCGGCACCCGCTTCACCAACGCGCATGAGACGTTGATCTGGGCCTCGAAGAGCGAAGACAGCCGCTACACGTTCAACTACCGCGCGATGAAGGCGCTCAACGACGAGCTCCAGATGCGCTCCGACTGGGTCATCCCGATCTGCTCCGGCGGCGAGCGGGTGAAGACCGATGGCATCAAGGCGCACCCGACGCAGAAGCCCGAGGCTTTGCTATACCGCGTGCTGCTCGCCTGCACGAACCCGGGCGATATCGTCCTCGATCCCTTTTTCGGCACCGGCACGACCGGCGCCGTCGCCCGCCGCCTCGGCCGCCAATGGATCGGCATCGAGCGCGAGACCAAATATGTGAAGGTGGCGCGCGAACGGATTGCGTCGACGCTGGAACTCGATGAGAGCGCGATGCGGACCATGGCATCCAAAAAGTCGCAGCCGAAGGTGCCGTTCGGCGTCCTCGTCGAGAACGGCATGATCGAGCCCGGCGCGATCCTCACCGATTCGAAACGCCGCTGGCAGGCCAAGGTCGGGGCCGACGCTTCGGTGGAGATGTCCGGCAAACTCGGCAGCATCCATCAGATCGGCGCCGCCGCCCAAGGTGCGCCATCCTGCAACGGCTGGACCTTCTGGCACCTCACGCAAGGCGAAACCTTGGTCTGCCTTGATGATCTGCGCCAACGCTACATCGCCACGCTTGATTGATCTTGGCCGCCCGAACCTATCTTCGCCCGACCGGGTTCGTCGATTCTCCCTTTGGCCATGACGGAAAGGTGGCGCGCCTCGCCGGCGGCCTGGGCTGGTTCTCCGCGGTCGAGACGATCCGAGAGGACGGGGGCCGGATCAGCCGCGAGCTGATCCCGGTCGAGCGGATCGAAGCTGCGATCGACAACATGCCGGCCGATGCCGAATGCCTGTGGGGCGGTCTGACCGCGCCGCGTTCGCCGCTGGCGGTAGGCGAGCGGACCATCCGGCTCGATCAGCCGCAGGTCGTCGGCATCGTCAACGTCACGCCCGACAGCTTTTCCGACGGCGGCAAGCATCAAGATCCCGCTGTCGCCGCTGAGGCCGGGCACGCCATGTCCGCTGCCGGCGCGGCGATGGTCGATGTGGGCGGGGAATCGACCCGTCCCGGCGCGAAGCCGCTCTGGGAAGGCGACGAGTTGGAACGCGTGCTCCCCGTCGTCGACCAGCTCGCGCGCTCCGGCACCGCGGTATCGATCGACACCCGCAAGGCGGCGGTGATGGAAGCGGCGCTGGCGGCGGGCGCGGGTCTCGTCAACGATGTGTCCGGGCTTACCTTCGACGATCGCGCGGCCCAAGTCGTCGCCGATGCCGGCTGCCCGGTCGTGCTGATGCACCACCAGGGCGATCCCGAAACCATGCAACAGGCGCCGCACTACGACCGGCCGGTGCTGCTCGAAGTCTATGACTGGCTTGAGGCGCGGGTCGAAGCCGCCGTGGCGGCGGGCATCGAGCGAGGGCACATCATCCTCGATCCGGGCATCGGCTTCGGCAAGAACGTCCAGCACAATCTTCAGCTGTTGAACGGCCTGTCGCTGCTGCATGGGCTCGGTTGCCCGATCATGCTCGGCGCGAGCCGCAAGCGAATGATCGGCGCGCTTTCGGGGGAAGCGCCGGCCGATCAGCGGCTGGCCGGATCGCTGGCGCTGGCGCTCAAGGGAGCGGAGCAGGGCGTGCAGCTTCTGCGCGTGCACGACGTAGCGGAAACGGTGCAGGCGCTTCGCATCTGGCGCGGCATGCGCGATGCGGCGTTGACGCCGGACCGGTAAGAGGAACCGGGGCGGGTTACCATCGTTTCGACCCCGAACAAGATGCTTGTTGGAGTCAATCATATGTCGAATATCCCCAGTTCTGCGATGCCCAAAGCCAAGCCTGCAGCAGGCGGGGACGAGGCCGGCGGCGGCGGCGGTGGTGCTGGCGGTGGTACTGGTCCTTCGCTGAAGGCGCGCGCCGGCAAGATCGCCGACAAAGCGCGTGACAATCCGAAAACGGCAGCTGGGGTCGGCGCAGCGGTCGTGGCCGGCGTGGTCGCCGCGGCGGCGCTCGCCACACGCAAGAAATCGGGTGCCGAAAAGGGCGCGAAGAGGCCGGCCGGCAAGAGCTCGAAAAAGAGCGGGTCGTCGACCTGAAGCGACCCCCGTCAGGCAGGATAGCCTAGCGACTCGAAAATCGCGACAGCCAGAGGAGATTGGACTCGATCCCGGTTCGAGCAGAACGTGGCCGGATTGTAGATAAGTTGCGGGTGAGGTCCGGATGAGCTATGGGCGCTTCGGGGCTGCGTTAACCATAATGTGTATACCCACTCCTCCTCTTGAGAATGAGGAGTCTCGATCTTGTTCAGTTTGCGTCGAGTCATGATTCGGTGTGAGTAGGCGGGAGTTCCGGGTGAGCCGTACCGGACCGTTTGATACCATTCAGGATGATGCACCGGATGGCGATGGCGCGGCGCTTGCGCGGATGCGACATCGAAACAAGGGCAAGAACCTTCCGCTCTGAACGATGTCGGTTCTGCCGCTATGCTGAGAGAGGATCATCGCCGTGTTTGACGACCGCCGCTGGACGAGAGCCGGGGACTATGTGGGAATCGAGGCGTTCCAAGCTCCCATGCGGGATGCAGGGACGGCCCGCTTTTACTTCCATCTGCGCGAGAGGTGGAATTACCTGCTCGATCACGAAGGGGTCGATCTTTGCGACCTGGACGAGGTCATGCGCGAAGCTTTGCGATGCGCCAGATCGATCCTGGCTGCCGAACGCATGGTCGGCAAAAGATCGGTCGGAAGCGTCGTCGAGGTGGAGGATGAGGCCGGCCGTCCGGTGGTCGAACTTTCCCTGGCGCGCGTGCGCGCGCTCGACGGTCAGTCCGTCTCGCGTTGAGAATGAGCCGGCGAAAATTGATGATGACGTTCGGGTAAGCGCCGAACTTCAGTCGCTTGGGCGAGTGGCGGTGAGCTGACCTCCACCGGGTCCAGCATGTTGCCGACCCCGTTGCTCGCTCCCCACATCGCCGCTTGAGTGCGGTTGCGGACGTCGAGCTTGCGAAGCACCGCCTTGACGTGAACTTTGACGGTGGCCTCGCTGATGTCGAGCCGGCGCGCGATAAGCTTGTTCGGCATCCCGGCGACCAGGCAGCGAAGAAGCTGCATCTCGCGATCCGACAATTTCGCGCTCTTCACGCTCATTGCCGCGGAATCCGCGTCATGGCGGCCATTATCTTCGCTGAGCACGTCGAGCAATTGGGGCGGGAGAACCTTTTCGCCGGCCGCGACCATTTCCAGGGACTCCACGAGCCGTGCGGCCGACAAGTCGCTGACCAGATATCCGCTCACGCCGGCCCGCAAGGCCTGCATCATCGGCGTCAGCTGAAAGGTTTCGGCCAGCACCAGCACTCGAGCCGCAGGGACCCGCTCTTTCAAATCGGCCAGGGTCGCCTCTTCAATATCGACGGATCCACCATTGATCAGGACGATCAGCACCTCACCGTGGGATGCGGCGTCCTCGGCATTCACCTGTTCCAGGAAATTGCATGCGGCCGAAACGTCGAACCGGCTCCCGCCGAGGATCCGGCGAATGCCTTCCCGTACCAGGGGATCATGCCCGACAAGGACGACACTTACCCGTTTCAAATCCGCTACCCCCCGATACAAGGGCTATTACGGCCTTGTTGTGGAAATTTTATTAATCGTCCGCCTAGCAGCGCTTCGGCGCAAACTTCATTGTTATATGTGGGTTTTTTGCCGATCAGCGGGCTATGTCCGCTAGCGTACCGAGGCCCGATCGGATTTTGCCGTTCGCGGCGTTCGATCCCCACCGGCCGCAGCACGCGGCAACGGCGGCGCGACTTCTAGCACGTGGCGACCGGCCCGTTCGAAAGGTTCGAGATTTGATTATTGTCGCGGTCGCGAACGTTGAAGGCCGCGGTGTAGCTGATCGTTTTCTTGCCCGTGATCGGATTGGGAACGATCGGCTGATAGTCGTAGACGGCTTCAACGAAAACCACCGTGGTCGCCGGCAAGGCGGCAATTTGCTGCCCGGCCTCGCCCATGCCTTGAACGCTTTTATCTTTTTCGCCGTCACCCTGCTTGCCGTAGCTGGAGGGATGCACCTTGTTTCCCATGCAGCGCTGCCACCGGATCCACTGGCCGTCCTCCTTCGGATTCGTCTGCAGGCTTGAAAGGATGATCCGGCCGTTCTGCTTCAGCTTCAAAGAAGCCCCCGCCATCTCAGCCCCAAGGAACAGCTCGTTCACGTCGCTTTCGTCGATCGAGGTCCGGATGCGGGAGGCATTGTCGGCCGTGTTGGTGGCAATCTGGCTCAAGCGCATGTGCGCAACCGCGTAATTGGCCAGTTCGATGCCGCCGAGGCCGAATGTCAGAAGCACCGGTAACGCAAAGGCGAACTCGATCAGCGCGACGCCTCGGTCTTCGGCGCCAAGTCGGGACAGAAAGCGCACGGGGGATTTCCGAGCCATGGTCATTTGGTGCAGACGATCACTGGTTTGGCCTTGAGCGCATAAGGCTGGTTCTTCAGGACCGTATTGGCCTTCACGATTTCGCGGGCGCCCCAGCCGAGTCCTCCGAGCGGGACCAGCCGGGGATAATCGATCACTACTTCATAGTGGACGATGTCGTCGGCGCCGCCCAATCCGCTGGTGCCGCCGTTGGCATCGAAAGCGGCGTTGCCGTTGGCGTCTTCGAAGCAGTCGCCTTTATTGTAAGCGCCCGTCGGGGCGGTGTCGGTGGTGATCTTCTCCGGTTTCCCGACGTGCGAGAAATCGGTGTATGCGCGCTTCGTGATCGTCACATATTGGGTATCGACCAGGGCGGCGATCCTGTTCTTGACGTAAAGATCGATCTGGTCGCCGCTCGTGTTGCCGATCGAGGCCATGCGCGCGGCCTGGTGCAGCGTGCCGTTGACCTGCGCGATCAGGAATATTCGGTGGCCAAGATCCATGAAGGCGAGGATCACGAAGGCGAGCGGCCCAATGATGAGCGCGAACTCCACCGCCGTGACGCCGCGCACGTCACGCTTGAACGATTTGAAAGCGGAGATCATTCGTTGATCCTCAGCGATGCAATTCGTTTGCCGATGTTGCTGAACTGCTCGAGCAGTTTTGCCTCGTTGGTCGCCATGAAGGCCCGCCCAGGATCGGCGCAATTGAGGAGGCTCGCGGCAAGCGGCGCTTCGAACGAGACCACCCACACGAACACGCCGCGCGGCCCCAGTGTTCTTGCCTGATTGCAGATGATGTCCATCCGCCGGTTATGCGTCTGCTGATAGCTCGTATATTTATCGGGATCGTTGCAGTCGGTGTTGAGGTCGGCGCCGGCCGTCGTGACCCGCCTCTCTGCATATTCGACACCATAGGCGCTATAGGCGAGCGAGCTGGGGCACATCAGGCCGTCCGTCATGAAGATGATGTGCTTGCGGACTGGAAAGCCGTTGAACACGGCGGGGTTTCGGGTTCCGAATACCCCCCCGGCGGAGATCATCCGCGCGCCCCAGATCATGCCGATATCATGGTACGTGCCCCCCACTGGCGTCAACGCATCGACGGCTGCTTGCATGTCCGACTTGCTCATCGCTGCCAGGTGCCGTGCTTCGGTCGGGCAGGCCATCAGGCTTGAGGGAAGGAAATTGTCGTATTCAGCCGGAAGATAGGGCGACCACGATGATTCGTCGTCGCTCGGCTGCGGCTTCATGTCGACGTTCAAGTCCCACGCGTCGTCCGGGAGTGTGGTGGCCGAGGTCGGGCCGATCAGGTTGCTGGTCTTGCGCTCCTGGATGCAACCGCCCCACGGTCCCTGCGCCTGATTCTGCCCGCCGCCGGCACCATTGCCGTTCGAGTGGACGACTGCGTCCACGTTTTTCTGAACGATCTGGCAGCCGGAATAGGTACAATTGAGATATTTGGCCTTCTGCGCCATATTCTGCGGGCTCTCGGCCAAGAGCAGCCGGCCGACATTCACCGTCTGCGAGTAAGGCAGGATGCCGTAGCGGAGACGGAGTCCGGCAGCTTCGAGCTTCTTCTGGGTGGGCTCGAGTTCCGCGTAAAGCGACATGACCGCTTTGCGGAGCGAGGCTATCTTCTTGATCCCGCCGATCGTCCCGTCCATCGATCCGGTGACGTCGAGCACCAGCATGATGTCGGTATTCTCAAGATCGTTGGTCGCCTGGCAGGCAACGGCGAGCGGTATCGTTCGAATCCCGAAGATGTTGAGAAGCGTCGTCGGAATGTCGGTGCTGGCGGTGATCCTGACGGTATCGGACCCGACGCGCGTGATGGCCGGCGTGAAAGCCTTGGTGCCGTGAAACTTTTGGGGGAAGTTGAAGTTGAAGAATTTCGTCGCTTCCGCCTTTGCCGCTTCGGTGAGCTCGCTGCCCGACATGGCGCGCCGGCCGGCGAGCGCGCCGGCGTCGCAAGCCTGCTGAAGGCGGGATTTCGCCATGTGCGCGCGGGCCATGTCGAGGCCGCCGCCGACCAACCCGGCCAGCGGCACGAGGCTCGCTCCCGCAATCACCAGGGCATTGCCGCGAACGTCTTCGCGGAGCCGTTTGAGGAAGGTCAACTTCCTGGGCCGCTGCAGAAAATTCCTTAGCATCTTCGCCATATCGCCCTCGTTTTCGACGTGCACCATCGAGCCGGGGAAGATCGCACGGGGCGGTGAAGGAAGAATTAAGAGCGATGCGCCGATTGGCGGCGTGTTTCGCTTGGCCGCGCAAATGTCGCCGGAAGCCGCGCTTCATTCATGCTATGATGAGCCACCTCGGGAGGAAGCCATGAGGGTGACAGGCGGCCGTATCGTTCAGACTTGGGGCAAAGCGCAGCCCTACAAGGTGGTGCTCGAAGATGAGGGCGGCGGATGCATCGAGCATCCGGTCGCCTCGGTAAGAGAGGGCGAGGCCCTCATTAGGGAGAGGTGTTCACCGCCTCCACCGGCGCGGATCAAAGCCATGCGAAAGGCTCCCGGACCGGAAGAGACGCCTTAAACTCTCTCCTGGCCTCGTCGAATTATAATATCCGATCTGCCAGGTGGTTCGACCCATTCTGGCGGGTAAGCTTCCGCGACGTTCGGCTCCGGACGTTCAGCCTCGCCCGCAAGCGGCTTCGCTGTTCAATGCGACGATTCGATCGCCGCCTTGGCCGCTACGGGAAGATGCCCCGCCTCGATATTCTTTATCTGCCCGGCGCAGGCGACGATCTCTTCTATGAGGCCGGTCAATTCCGACTGAGTGATGCGGGCGCCATCGCCGCTGGCTCCAGTTCCTGCGGCCGAACACAGGATCGAAGGCTCCCCGTCCAGAGAAGCCCCTGCAAAATGATGCGCAACCAGGTTTCGCTTCTGGCGCAGGCGCTCCATCTTGTTCGCGCTTTCCAGCACGGCTTCTGCGAGGCCCGGATTTCTCCGGCTCTTCAGGCTGAGCAGAGCACGCCATTCGGCGAGCCGCTCGCTGAAGGAGCCGCGCACGCGAACGATGCTGCTCGGCACGCCGCCCCCTTCGGCGCGCATCCGCCTGATGTCCTCGACGAGCGCTTCTTCCAGCTGGCTCCAGTGGAACATCAGCAGTCCGACGCTCTCCATGAGCCTGGAGAATGCCCGGCCACGAGTTGCGGGCTCCACTTCGGCAATGTCATCGGGCCAGTTGAACATCGCAGTTCACACCTCTTGATCGGCTTGGCGCAGTCAGCCGGGGCAGGGCAATTACGCCGAACAATTTTGTCGTTCCTGCCGTTCCCGACGATGAATTACCAGCCTTCTCGTCCGGCCCACGCCATTCGACAAACTTTGACGTGGAGCGGGTCGATGGGAACGAAGCACGCCAGCGGCGAGGCGGCGCGCCCGAGCGCCAGCGCTGCCGCCTTCGCCCTGCCAGCGACCGATGCCGTGCGGCTTCGTCAAGCGTCCTGACGAAGCGCGAAGGTCTCGACCTTCCGCCCCTGCTGCCAAAGCTCCATATAGTCGGCCCTGTACTGACCGGCCTTTTGGACGGCGTCGGCGTCGTCGGCGGCATGGATCGTTTCCACATCGACCATTGGCCCCTGGAGAGACCCTCTCCGGATATAAAGACGATAATAAGTCACGAGCTTTCCCCTGGTCCGGTGGCGGGAACGCGAAGCGACAATTTCGTTCAAAGGATCGAGTCGAACTCGACCGTCGCCAGCATAACATATTGCCGGGGATAAGTTTAACATGGTTAACGGCGCTGCGGGGAAGGCCGGCCTTGCTGAAGATTGCGGTCGAGCGGGCGGTGAAAAACTGATATAGATTAGTCCGACTCGTGGGATTCGACGCGGGTTAGGGCTCCGCCACGTGCGGGGCCCTTTACGCATGGCTGTGCGGCGCGAAGATCGTCCGGGCGAACATCTACTCAGCTCTTCGTCGCAAAACCTGTCGACCGGCCTGTCGCGGCTCGAGATGCAGGATCGCTGATTGAAATCCGCGCTGCCGCACCGCTTTACGATCAGCCTCGGCAAGAGGAGATCGCGCCTCCAAATATTCGGACAAATATTTGGAGAGGGTTTGCGCGAGACGTTTATTCAAGGCCCTACGTTGAAGGCGGGAGCACGAAATATGTCTCTGTCCGGAGGCCGAATACCCGCCTGGCAAGGCTCTTCTATATTATTGGAGTGGAGTGACCTTATCTTTTGTTTAGCTCGTCGCGTACACATAGATTTAGCTCTCCTCATCTGCTAATGTGCGTCCATCGCCGAGCTACTGCCGAGGGCCTCGGCGGCTGAGAGACCGATCGTGCTCCCGCCCCAGATGCGAGCGCGGCCATGGCATTCTACTATTTCCACCTGCGCGATGGTGTCGACATTCTGCTGGACGAAGAGGGCCGGCCGATGAAGAGCATCGAGCATATCCGCGAGGCGGCCTTGTTGGAGGCCCGATCCATCATCAGCGGCGATGCCAAGCTTGGAAGGATCATGCTCGACCAGCGGATCGACGTTGAGGATGAGTTCCGTACCCTTGTACACTCCCTCGAATTTGCTGACGCTGTTGTGATTGTTCAGCCGGAGCCCCGCCAAGAGTAGCGAACAACCGGCAGGAGCCGGCTGATCGAACCTTCGAGGCGCTCGTCGCTCAAGGAAAGTCTCGGTCTATCTGATCATGGTCGGGAATAACCGTGGCGACGGGCAGCCAGAAGGGTGGCGCCGCGGTAAGACAATTGAAACCATTGAAGCGCAGGCTGCCAATGGGGCGTTCTCCCTCGCCTCCCACTGGTCCCCGTCGCCCCTTCCCAGGTTGATGCGGCGGGGATCATCTTTGCCATTCTGGCCCCTTCTGTCTCGCCTTGGGGCAGCCCATTTGCGCCAATTGACGAACCGGCGGCACCGGCACTCACTGTGCCCGCGCGCAGCTCCCTTTTGCGCGTCGCCTGCCTTTCTGAGTTGGCAGGTGAGCGCCCCCGCCGGGATCAGCTCCGGCGGGGGCGCCTTCACGCCGGCAGGACTTTCGGCTCGCTCGGTTCCTCGACCAAGTTCCGGCCGCTAGGCGGGTCGCCTATCGAGAAGGCGAGGCCGAACGAATGTGAGCAGCGCCAAGGCTCCGAATATGATGGGCTGGCGCGTGACTGACGCGAGATGTCGATCCGGATCCGGGGACGTTTGGATGGTTCGGGCTGTTGGCTTCCTGCAGCCATCGCTGACGCTCGGCCGTCCTTCAACTCGCGTGGAGGCGATCGAAATCCACCGAATAGACGCAGATGCACCCGGAAGGATTGTCGCAGCCGGCAAGCGGGAGGCGAGGAGCCGTCGTGGCCGTACAGGCCAATCTTTGAGCCGCGATCGCCTTGTCACAGGCGCGGTGCTTGCCTTGCCTTGCTCGCGCCGCCGCCACGCGCAGCGGCGCACCCTCGCCAAGTTCGTCGGCGATCAGCGCCAAGATCCTCGCCGCGCGGGCGGGGTTGAGGCTTGTTCCAGCAGCAGCTTCGGGCAAGCAGGCCTCCGCATTTGAACCACCCTCAAGCCTTAAAGTTAACAGAATAAAATCAGGTTAACCGTAGAAAAGCGGCATTATCGGCTGGCTGATAGCGCCCGGTTGGGCGGCTCCGACTGCGCTTTCGGCCGCGCTGACGCTCGCTCTCGATCCCGCTTGGTTCAGCGGTCCATGGCAAGAGCCGAGTATCGTCCTTGCACCTTTTCGGGCGGGGGGAGTGCCTTGCGCAGGATCGCTTCGCCTTCACGAACGCTGGCCACCGGATGCTCGGACGTGTCGGGCGGCTCGTGCTGCAGAACCAGCTTGTACGGATACTCGCCTTGCCGATCGATCACGATCCTGCCGCCGATAATCGCCATGATGCGCCTGTTCCTCCGTTAGAAAGCCAAGCTTCACGCCTCGAGGGCAATAAGCTCGCCGAGCGATAAAATCGCTACGATACGTCCGGCCACATCCAGCGCACAGAGACGCTGTTCATGCGCGGCGTCGGCCTGCCGAGGCCGTTCGACGGGCTCGTCCGGAATCGGCGGGTCCATCGTGGGATCAAAGGTCAAAAGCATGAATTCTGCCTCCTGCCGGCTTGTCGGAAAGAAGGGGCCCCGGACCTCGTTTCCGGGGACCCTTCCCGATGCTCTGATCACGCATCTATGCTCCAGGGAGCAGGTGAGTAGTATCTCAACCTGATCAGTAGACAATAGGCTTGCGCTCAATCGTTGCGGAGGTGAGCCGACCCGAAGCGGCCCATCGGCAGACATATGGACCGGCCGTCCGCCGAGCCGCGAATCTCATGCAGGATTCGCCGACCTTGATCCTCCGCGGCGCGCGGGAACCGCCTCATCACCCGTCATGAGGAGGCTCATTGCCTCCGCCGCGCCCTGTTGTAGAAAGGGAATGGGACCGGGATTGCTGATGATCAAAATGGCGTGGGGTGGGGTATGGCCGATCTGGTGATGATCCATGGGCTCGGCGAGGATGCCGGGTGCGCGCTGAAATTCGCCAACGCCATGGGCCCCGGCCCGCATTACTGGATCACGAACCTTTTAGGGCACGGCGACCGCCCTCTTCCCGCCAGCTTTTCCATGGCCGTTTTGGCGGACGATTTGTTGAAGCGCCTGGACGAGGATCGGATCGAGAAGCCTTTTCTGTTCGGCTACAGCTTCGGCGGTCGGCTTGCCCTCTACATCGCCCGGCATTTCCCGGGGCGCGTGCAGGGAATTTGCACCCTCGGCGCCAATTTCGTCAAAAGCGACGAGATCATGATGAAGGCGATGCGCGCCTTCGATCCCCGCAGTCTCGACGGGCAGGCGCCCAGACGATATCAAGATTTCCACCGCCTGGTATATTCTTGGCTGCAGCGCCAGGTTGAAGGCCTCACCGAATTATCGGAGGAGGACGTTCGAGCGATCGACGTACCGGTCCTGCTTCTTGGCGGCATCCGGGATACGGTCACGCCGGCGGAAGATGCCGAGAAACTTTACCGCCTCCTGCCCAACGGCAGGCTGGTGCTGTTCGAAGGGACCGCTCACCCGCCGAACCTGATCCCGATCTTCGCCGTGGCCGAGCACGTCTTCCAGTTCATCGAGGATGTCGAACAGCTCCCGGCCGCGGTCGCGACGGCCGCCAGCATGGCTTCATGACGCGGAATCGGCCCGAGGTCGCACGATGAGCCGGCCGATCGTCACGGCCCGGGGCGTAGGAAAGGAGGGGCAGCCGCTCGTCACCATTGACGGCTTCTCGCCTTGTCCCGACGAGCTTCGCGCCGCCGCTTCCGCCGCGAGCTTCGGTACGGCGGGGCAGCATTATCCCGGCATCCGTGCGGCCCTCCCAGCCGATTACATGCGGGACCAGCTCCCCCTCATCACTCGGGCGCTTCGCGAGATTTTCGGCCGGTACGGGCCGGTGAACGTGATCGACGCCAGCTTCTCGATCGTGACCACGCCTCCGGACGCGCTGTCGGTGCAGCAGCGTCTTCCCCATTGCGACGCCTTCACGGCCGATCGCGTCGCGCTTGTTCACTACCTTTCTCCGCACGATGATGCGGGAACCGCCTTCTTCCGCCACCGCTCGACCGGGTTTGAAACCATCACGGAAAGCCGCAAGGCCGTCTATTTCGACCGGCTCGACGCGGAGATGCGCGAAGGCGGCCTTCCCCCGGCCAGTTATATCGTCGACGACACGCCCCTGTTCGAGCGGACGGCGATTGCCGAAGCGGTCTACAACCGCGCGCTCCTCTACCCCAGCTTTCTTCTGCATAGCGGCGCCATCCCGCGCGATGCCGGCTTGGCCCCCGACCCGGCGGCCGGGCGACTGACGGTCACTGGCTTTTTCTCGGCGGGATGAGGTCGAACGAAGGCTGTTCCTGAATACCGTCGAGGCCAGAATTCCGGCCTTTGCGCGAGCCGCTTGATATATTTTCCGCAATGCGGACCTTCATGCCGCTCTCCGACGTTGAGGGCATTTCCGAGGGCATCCTGCTTTCGGCTCGCTTCTCTCAGGATCGGCAATGCCCAGACCCGCCTTGGTTATTGAAGTCACGGGCGAAATCGACTTCGAAAGCCGCGATCCCTTCCTGGTCGAGGAAACCGGCAGAAGGTGGCGGCTGGAGGATGCCAGCGGGCTTTTGATCGGCGACCTGGTGACCGTCGCGGCCACCAAGGAAGATTACACGACGCTGCGCGTGCGCGCATTGAGCCATGCCGAGTGCCCGCCCTACCACCGCCATCATTGAGCTCATCGCGGCTGCGCTGGTCGCGCGGCGATCGGCATCAAGCGGCAACCCAAGCAACATGCCCTTCTTAGCGTAGGTGAGGAAGTTTTTCTGGCTCCTCGTCCGCGGACGAGCGTTGTCGGTCGCAATGCTGGAGAGCGGGTGCCGGTGGGCGGCCAATGGGTCGCCTTCGATGCGCGCCCCGTCCGAGCGCTTGTTTCGGGAGACGTAGGTGCAAGATCCATTGATTGGCGACGATGCGGCGAGGCTTCAGGGTTTCGCCGGGCGGGCGAGCGGACATCCGGGCGGAAACTCGGCCGCCGATGCGCCCGGGGTGAGACCACGCCGCTTGCGGGTAGCGGAAAACGCCAGAGACCGCGCACTCGAGGCGGCGCGTGCGCAGCAAGAGCGCTTTGCGAACCGGCTCCACAACGTGTCGGCGGCGGCGCGTCGGAGCGCGTCGCAGATGGAAGGCGAGCAGGCGTGGATCGCCAGCGCCGTTCATGCGCTCGCCGATGAAGTGGACGGCCTTGCTTCGCGGCTGCGAGGCGGGGACTTGAACGAGCTAGTGACCAATATCCGGCATATGGCGGCGCGGCAGCCGGGCCTGTTCGTCGGCGCCTCGCTTGCTGCGGGGTTTGCGGCCGCCCGCCTCGCCAAGCTCGCGGCAGCGGATGCTTCGCGCGGCGGCGGCCGGATGGCGACGGAGGTGGGCCATGGGTGATCCGAGATCAGGCGCCGGACACAGCGTCACCGAGATTGCGGGCGGGCTCGCGCGCGACATCCAGGATCTTATTCGCGGCGAATTGGCCCTGGCGCGCGTCGAGATCGATCAAAGCCTTCACACCCTGATCCTCAGCCTGGTGGCAATCATCGGCGGCGCGCTGGTCGCCTTTGCCGGCCTGGTCGTTCTTCTCGAAGGCGTGGCGGCCGCGCTCGCGATCGAGCTTCCCGCCTGGGCCGCTCTGCTCCTGGTGGGGGCCGTCATCGTCATCGCGGGCGGCCTATTCGCCTATAGCGGCCTCAAGAAATTGTCCCTTCGAACGCTGAAGCCGGAACGGACGACGGATAATTTGAGCAAGGACGCCAATGTCATCAAGGAGCATGTCTGATGGCCGAAACCGAGCCCGATCCGGAACGGATCGAACAGGATCTGGCGCAAACCCGCGCCCGGATCGACGATCGGCTCAGCGACCTCGAAGAGCGGCTTTCCCCGAAGCAGCTTCTCAACGAGGGGCTGGCGACCCTCAGCGGGTCCGACGGTGGTGATTTCGCCCGCGACATGTTGGCACGAGCGCGCGCCAATCCGCTGCCCGTGCTGCTGACCGGCCTGGGCGTGGCCTGGTGGGTCCTTTCGGAGAAGAGCGGCGACGAAGCTCGGCCGTCGCGATATGGCATGCGCCAGTCGGGCGAGGGCGCCGGCAGAGCAGGGCTATCGCGGCCGGCCGTTTCCGCGGCACCGCCGCCCCGCACCGCACCCGCCGTGCTGGCTCTCGGTGCGCTCGGTGCCGTCGTGGGCGCGGTTCTTGCCGTCACGATCCCGACGACGCGGTACGAAAAGAGGACCCTCGGCAGCTTCGCTTAGCCCATCCTGGGCCCCCGCAAGATCTCGGTGACCAAGAGCATCGCGAGTTGGCCCGGGATGGCTGTGACAAGGCCGAGGTCCAATTTTCGCTATCGACCCGGTCGAGCCGTTTCCCTTCGGCATCTTCAGCCGCATCGGATTGGCGGTTCGACATGATGCCCGGCGCGCTGCATAGCGGGCCGGCGCCCGTGCCGCGGAGCGAAGGAGACAGATCGTAACCAAGGCTTCCGACCTGCTCGTGCAATGCCTGGAGGCAGAAGGGGTCGAGACGATCTTCGGCGTCCCGGGCGAGGAAAATCTCGATCTCCTCGACAGCCTTTCGCGCTCCTCCATCCGGCTCGTCTTGACCCGGCACGAGCAGGGGGCGGGCTTCATGGCGGCGACCTATGGCCGCCACACCGGCAAGGCCGGCGTTTGCCTGGCGACTTTGGGGCCGGGCGCGACCAACCTCGTCACGGCCGCGGCCTATGCCCAATTGGGCGGGATGCCGATGCTGATGATCACGGGCCAGAAGCCGGTGCGGACCTCGAAGCAGGGGCGCTTCCAGATCCTGGACGTGGTCGACATGATGCGGCCGATCACCAAGTTCACACACCAGATCGCTTCGGCCGACAACATCCCGAGTCGGGTGCGGGAGGCGTTCCGGCTTGCCGAGGAGGAGAAACCGGGCGCCGTCCATCTCGAACTGCCCGAGGATGTGGCCAGCGAGGCAAGCGAGGCGGTGCCGCTGGCGGCAAGCCTGTGGCGCCGTCCCATCGCCGAAGCCAAAGCCGTGCGCGCGGCGGTGGAGAAGATCGAAGCAGCCCGTTCCCCTCTGCTGGTGATCGGCGCCGGCGCGAACCGCAAGATGACGAGCCGGATGCTCAACCAGCTCGTGGCGAAGAGCGGCATTCCGTTCGTCACCACTCAATTGGGCAAGGGGGTGCTGGACGAACAGAGCGACCTTTTTCTCGGCTGCGCGGCGCTTTCTTCCGGCGACTTCGTCCATCGGGCGATCGAGGCGGCCGACCTCATCGTCAATGTCGGCCATGACGTGATCGAAAAGCCGCCCTTCTTCATGCATCGGGGCGGAACCGAGGTGATCCATGTCAGCACGCGGACGGCCGAGGTCGATCCGGTCTATTTTCCGCAGATCGAAGTGATCGGCGACATCGCCAACGGGATCTGGCAGATCAAGGAGGATCTGGTTCGCCAGCCGACCTGGACCTTCGACGTCATGCGGCGCGCCCGCGGCGCGGCGCTCGACCATTCGGCAGCACTCGCCCGCGACATGCGCTTTCCGATCTTTCCGTCGACGTTGGTGAGGCAGGTGCGGGAGGCCATGCCGGCGGACGGCGTCATCGCCCTCGACAACGGCGTCTACAAATTATGGTTCGCGCGCGATTACCCGGCGCGCCTCCCCAACACCGTGCTTCTCGACAATGCCTTGGCCACGATGGGGGCCGGACTTCCCTCGGCCATGGCGTCCGCAATGTTCTGCCCGGGACGCAAGGTGATGGCCATTTGCGGCGATGGCGGCTTCATGATGAATAGCCAGGAGCTGGAAACCGCCATGCGGTTGAAGCTGAACCTCGTCATCCTGGTGCTGAACGACAGCAGTTACGGCATGATCCGTTGGAAACAGTCGAACATGGGCTTTGAGGATTGGGGCCTCACCTTCGGCAACCCCGATTTCGTCAAATATGCCGAAGCCTATGGCGCCACCGGCCACCGGGTGACCAGCGCCGAAATGCTGCCCGGCCTGCTGCGCGACTGCCTCGCGGCTCCCGGCGTTCAGCTCATCGATTGCCCGGTCGATTATGCCGACAACGACCGCATCCTCAATCACGACATCAAGGAAATGAGCGCTTCCCTCTGATTTTCCCTCATCGCCGGACCACGCCATGACAAAGCTTCAGGACATCTACCCGCTCTACCTCGCCAACGAAGCGCAGCAGCCGAATACCGACCTTGCGGTGACCGACAAATATACCGGGCAAGTGGCCTTTCGAGTGGCGCAGGCCGATGCTGCGACGATCGAGGCCGGCATCGCTGCAGCGGTTGCGGCCGCAGCACCGATGGCGGCGATGGCGAGCTATGAACGCCAGGCCGTGCTCCAGCATTGCGTCGATCGCTTCAAGCAAAGGTTCGACGAACTGGCGTTCGCGCTCTGCGTCGAAGCGGGCAAGCCGATCAAGGATGCCGAGGGCGAGGTCACCAGGCTGGTCGATACCTTCCGCGTCGCCGCCGAGGAATCGGTGCGTGTGACCGGAGAAGTCCAGCCGCTCGACATTTCGCCGCGCGCCCGGGGTTATCAGGGAATGTGGAAGCGAGTGCCGATCGGGCCGTGCAGCTTCATCTCGCCGTTCAACTTTCCGCTCAACCTGGCCGCGCACAAGATCGCGCCGGCGCTGGCAGTCGGCTGCCCGTTCGTGATGAAGCCGGCGAGCCGCACGCCATTGGGTGCGATCATTATCGGGGAAGTGCTGGCGGAGACCGATCTTCCGAAGGGCGCCTTCTCGATCCTGCCCGCGCACCGCGAAGGGGCGGACCTGTTCACCACCGATCCCCGGTTGAAGCTGCTCTCCTTTACCGGATCGCCGGAAGTGGGTTGGGATCTCAAGGCGCGGGCCGGCAGCAAGAAGGTGGTGCTCGAACTTGGCGGCAATGCCGCGGTGATCGTCGATGCCGACGCCGATCTCGACGACGCGGTCGAGCGGATCGTCTTCGGCGCCTTCTATCAGTCGGGCCAGAGCTGCATCGGCGTCCAGCGCATCATCGCCCATGCCGACATTTACGAGCCGCTGCGCGACCGGCTCGTCACCAAGACCAAAGCATTGATTGCCGGCAATCCGCACAACCGGGAGACCTTCATCGGACCGATGATCAGCGAAGGCGAGGCGCGCCGGCTGGACGGCTGGATCCGGGAGGCCGTCGAGGGCGGCGCGACGCTGCTGTGCGGGGGCGGCAGGGAAGGGGCGATGCTGGAAGCGAGCCTGCTCGAAGGCGTCGATCGCGGCGCGACGCTTTACCGCGAGGAAGCTTTCGGGCCGGTGGCCCTGCTTTCCAGCTTTACCGATTTCAACGAGGCGCTGGCCGAGGTGAACGACAGCAAGTTCGGCCTCCAGGCGGGGATCTTCACGCGCGACCTGTTCAAGGCGCTGGACGCCTGGGATCGTCTGGAGGTCGGCGGCGTCCTCATCAACGAGATACCCTCCTTCCGGGTCGACAACATGCCTTATGGCGGCGTCAAGGACAGCGGCTTGGGCCGCGAGGGTATCAGGTTCGCGATGGAGGACATGACCGAGATCCGGAACCTCGTCATCCGCCGCCGCCAGGCCGGTCCGCCGAAAAGTCAGACAGGGGAGTAAGCGGTTCGCGGGCGGGGGTCCGCCGTTCGGCTTGCCAAGCGTCCTCTCGCTTGTCCGAGCCGGATATGCTCACCTGACCTTCACGCTCTTTGCGAGATGATCCCTGTATCGGGAAAGCTGCGTGCTCAAGACCTGATCGACCGCGGGCGCAAGCTTTTCCGCACCCTGGCGAAAGAAGCCGCCGGCCACGTAGGTCTGGGTCACTTCCGTTCCTCCGGCGACTGCTTTCAACGACCAGGTCAGGCTGCCCGTGACGGCTTCGCTCTGGAGGGGGCCCAAGGCGCCGTGGAGCCGCAAGGCCGTGCCGGGACGGCTGTAAACCACTTGCGCGTGCTCGATCGAGCCATTGTCGGCCGGGACGGCTTCGCAGAAACAATTGCCGGCGGTGAGCCCCATCCGTAAATTCGCGGCGCTGCCCGAATAGGTGTGATCGGGATGCCACCAGAGCTGAGGCTGCCCCAGCGCCTCGAAGGCTTGCCGGGGTGATGCCGGCACCACCACGCGGCTCTCCACTTCGAAGCCGTTGGCCGTCGCCCGTTTCACCTCGGCCCCGGCGGGAACGGAGACAACGGTTCCAAGCAACGCACTCGCGACGATCGCTCTCATCGGCCCAGGCTCCTTCAGCGCTTCCGGATGATTATACCCGAAAGCTTTGAGCCGGGGAGTCACTCCGCAGGGCCACCGGTGCCGCAACGCGCACGCCGCGCACACGCGGGGAGGCTAACGCAGCCGGCCGGTGATTTCCGCGTCCAGGTCCGCGACCAGCGGCTCGATCGCCTGCCGCTCCTCGGCTCCCGACGCCAGTTCCCGCCGTGCGTGATGAAGCAGATCGGTCCAATGCTTGAGCGTGTCGGCATGCACGGGGTGGTCGCGCAACCGGCGCGCACTCCGAACCGCGGCCACCAGGTTTTCCTGAATACTGCCGTGCAGCTTCATTTCGACACCGGCTGCATCTCTGCTCCCTTAAAATCCCATGCCGCCCATGGGATTGGGCGAAGCCGCGAGGGCCGAAGCCTCCTCGGGCAGTTCGGCGATCGCAGCCTCGGTGGTGATGATGAGGCCGGCGACCGATGCGGCATCCTGCAGCGCGGAGCGCACCACCTTGGTAGGGTCGATGACGCCGGCTTGGACAAGGTCCTCATATTCTTCGGACTGGGCGTTGAAGCCGAAATTCTGGTCGTCGCCGTCGAACAGCTTGCCGGCGACGACCGCGCCGTCATGGCCTGCATTTTCCGCGATCTGGCGGAGCGGCGCCTGGAGCGCCTTTCTGACGATGTCGATGCCGCGGGTCTGATCGGCATTGACGCCTTCGAGATGCTCGAGCGCCTTGGCCGCATAAAGAAGAGCGGTGCCGCCCCCGGGGACGATGCCCTCCTCGACGGCGGCGCGGGTGGCGTGGAGCGCATCGTCGACACGATCCTTGCGCTCCTTCACTTCCACTTCGGACGCGCCGCCGACCTTGATCACCGCCACGCCGCCGGAAAGTTTGGCGAGGCGCTCCTGAAGCTTCTCCATATCATACTCGCTGCCGGACCGCTCGATCTGGCCGCGAATGGCATCGCCGCGCGCCTTGATCGTTTCAGGGGCACCGGCGCCGTCGACGATGGTGGTGGTGTCCTTGTCGATCGTGACCCGCTTGGCCGAACCGAGCATGTCGAGCGTCACATTCTCGAGCTTGATGCCGAGATCTTCCGAGATCATCTGCCCGTTGGTGATCACGCCGATGTCTTCGAGCATGGCCTTGCGCCGGTCGCCGAAGCCGGGAGCCTTCACGGCCGCCACCTTGAGGCCGCCGCGCAGCTTGTTGACGACGAGCGCCGCGAGCGCCTCTCCCTCGATATCTTCGGCGATGACGAGCAGCGGCCGTCCGCTTTGCGCGATCGCCTCCAGCACGGGGAGCATCTGCTGAAGGTTGGAAAGCTTCTTTTCGACGAGGAGGATATAGGGCTCGCTGAGCTCCACCGTCATCGTCTCGGCGCTGGTGACGAAATAAGGCGATAAATAGCCGCGGTCGAACTGCATGCCTTCGACCACGTCGAGCTCGAACTCGGTGCCGGTGGCTTCCTCGACCGTGATCACGCCCTCCTTGCCGACCTTCTCCATCGCTTCGGCAATCTTGCGGCCGACGATCTCGTCACCGTTGGATGAAATGATACCGATCTGGGCAATCTCCTCATTGTTCGCGACCGGCTTGGAGCGCGCCTTCAAATCCTCGACCACGCGGGTGACCGCCAGATCCACGCCGCGCTTGAGGTCCATCGGATTGACCCCGGCGGCAACGGACTTCATCCCCTCGCGCACCATCGCCTGGGCGAGCACCGTCGCGGTGGTGGTCCCGTCGCCGGCATGATCGTGCGTTCGCGAGGCCACCGTGCGGAGCATCTGCGCGCCCATATTCTCGAACTTGTCGGTAAGCTCGATTTCCTTGGCGACCGTCACGCCGTCCTTGGTGATGCGAGGGGCTCCGTAGCTCTTGCCGAGGAGAACGTTGCGGCCCTTGGGGCCCAAAGTCACTCGTACGGCATTGGCGAGAATATCGACGCCGCGCGTGATCCCCTCACGGGCATCGCGCGAAAATCTGACTTCTTTGGCTGACATGGTGACTGTCCTTGTTGGGCCTCCCCAGCGAAAGCCCGGGACGGCCATTGAATGATGCGAAGGAGAAGGAAAGCTCAGGCGAGGATGCCCAGCACGTCGCTTTCCTTCATGATGATGAGGTCTTCGCCGCCCAGCTTCACTTCGGAGCCCGACCATTTGCCGAACAGGATCTTGTCGCCGGTCTTGACATCCAGCGGCGTGACCGTTCCGTCTTCGGCGCGGGTGCCGTTGCCGGCGGCGACGATTTCGCCTTCCTGGGGCTTTTCCTTGGCAGTGTCGGGGATGATGATGCCGCCGGCGGTCTTCTCGGCCGCTTCGATGCGGCGGACAAGAATACGGTCGTGCAGGGGGCGGAAGGTCATGAATCGGCTCTCTTTTGGCTGGACCGCGACGAAATCATCGCTCTCACAAGCGGTAGCCAGCGCTGCCAATTTGCGGATTAGCACTCTCCGAGTTCGAGTGCTAGAATCCCATGTGCGCCGTTATCGGCCGCTGGTCAAGGAAATTGCGGTGCGGACAGCCTTGCCGCGTCTCCGGAAGCCACGTGCTATTCCGAGCGCTTTCTGCTAGGAGGTTCGTATCACCTGATTTTCCCGCGAGCATCCTGTGACAGAGAGACTTCGAGTGCTCCCGCTTGCTTTCACAAGGTGAACGACATGACCAACCAAGCAGCCACGCAACATGACGACCCGCTTGGCTTCGACGCGGCGGCAGCATCGTCCGTTCCTGCCGCGGGCGACGGAGCCGGCTCCATTTCGCCGGCCGAGCTCAGCCGGCGCGGCATCGTCCGGGTGTCCGTCGACCAGTTCGAGGTCGGCGGTTATCGCTATACCAGCCTCAAGGATGCGATCGCCCAATCCGATCGCGCGGGCGCGGCGCCGGGCACTTACGCATGAACCTCCACGACCTTTTCGGCACGCATACGGCCGATCTGAAGGCGAGCCACTGGCAGCACGGGCGCTTCGTGAGCGCGTGCACCCGTTGCGATCGGCAGATGGTCAAGCTGCCGGGGCAGCCGTGGCGACTCGATGCGGAAAGCAGCCGCTGAACGTCGCCCTCTGCGGCCGGTCTGGAGAGGAGTAGATCGATGACGCGAACCGTGCGGACCGAGGTCACATTCGCCTCGCCATTCACGCTGAAGCCGATCGAGGGCATTCTTCCGGCCGGGAGCTATGACGTCGAGGTCGATGAGGAGGAACTGGTCGGAATGCACAGCTCGGCATTCGTCAGGGTCGCGACCCTGTTCACCGTCGATCGCGGCGGCATGAGCCGGGTCTACCGGGTGCAGGGTAGCGACCTCGATGCCGCTTTGATCAAGGACGGCCAGCAGCCGATCGGCCGCTGAGCCCTGCGGCAGCAATTAGGAAGATGCGCGCCTTTTGGGGGCGCCGTGATGTTTGTTCAGGAGAGACGTTGAAGTGAAGTCATATCGGGACCCGAGCTTTCAGGATCGCGTAAGCAGCGCCGCGGAGGCGAAACGGAAGGCATTGGATCAACTTCGTTCGAAAGCCCCGGCCGACGAACAGGCGCTCGCCGAGCGGCGCGCGGCCCGCCTTGCCAAGGACGCCGCCGAGGCCGAGCGGCGCGCTGCCAAAAAGGCGGCGGAAGAAAGCGCAAAGGCCGAGCGGGCGGCGGCTCGCGCCGAGGCGGAAGCCGCCAGTGCTGTGCCGGCGCCGACCGAGGCCGAACGGAAGGCCGCCCGCGACGCGCGCTATGCAGCGCGCAAGAGCCGGAAGTAAATGGATGGGGAGGAGAGGGGGCTGGCCGAGCGTCTGACGCGCTATTGGTGGCTGATCGGCGTTCTCGCGCTCCTCGCCTGGTTCGCCATGCTCTGGTTCATGTTCGGCGACGTGCTGTGACGGCGCGGTCTTCGTAGCGCCCGTTGTCGAGCCGGTGCGCGGTCAGAGCGCTTCCCGGGCTTCACCCATCGCCTTTTTCTTTTCGGTGGGCGGTATGGTTCGAATGGCGGCGGCATATTCGGCAATGAGGACGAAGAGCCAGAATTCGGTTCCCGCCCATTTTCCGGCGAACAGGCCGCCGATCAGGTCCAGCCCGAAGAACAGCAGCGCCAGCATTCGGAACCACATCGAGCTTCGGGTCGGCATGTCGGCGCGGAGCGAGGCGGTGACCATCATCAGGACGCTCATCGCTCCAAACAGAATGGAGGCGAACAAGGTATCGGCGCGGTAGAAGCCGTCCATGGCGGCAATGAACCAGAACAGCCGCGAGACGGCGAACTGGCTCTGCCGCGTCAGCTGGCACAGCTTGACGATGGGCGGCACGAACAAGGTTCGCCCGATCCAATGGTCGATCACGTCGAGCAGCATGCGCGGGCCATAGAGGGATTTCCAGTCAGGTGAAATCACCTGAAGACCGTGGCGCCGCTACACGTCTGTATCAGTGGCTGCAGGCCGACCCCGTAGCAGAGATCTCAATTCCGGCTCATTTACCTTCCCTTCTGGCCGCGCTGAGCCTTGGCGTGGTAAAAATGAGCCACGCCGCCAGCGTCGAAGCTGCGCTCGAAAGGAACCCGCTCATGATGGAAGACAAGGCCGCGCATTTCCGGTCGCTGCATCGGGCCGGATCGCCCTTGATCTTGTTCAACATTTGGGATGCCGGGAGCGCCCGGGCCGTCGCCACGGCCGGCGCGAAGGCGATTGCCACCGGAAGCTGGTCGATCGCCGCGGCTCACGGCTTCGCCGACGGCGAGAAGATCCCTCGCGAGCTGCTGATCGAAACGCTGCGGCGCATCGCCGGGTCGACCGACCTGCCGGTGACGGTCGATCTTGAAAGCGGATATGGCGGCGACGCCGAGGCGGTGGCCGAGACCGTCCGGCTCAGCATCGAGGCCGGCGCCATCGGATGCAATATCGAGGACAGCCATCCCGCCGACGGCAGCCTCCGCAGCGTCGAAGAAGCGGCCGCCAGGATCGAGGCCGCGCGGCGGGCCGCCGACCAGACCTGCCCCGGCTATTTCATCAACGCGCGCACGGACGTCTTCTTCCAGAAGCCGCCTGCCGAGCATGACGCCGCGATGGCGGCCGAAGCGCTCGCGCGCGGCCGGGCCTATGCGGATGCCGGCGCCGACGGGCTGTTCGCGCCCGGCGTCGCGGACCTCCGGCTGATCCGCGACCTGGCAAGCGCTTCACCCTTGCCGCTCAACATCTTGCGGCCTGGCGCCGAACCTTCGATCGTGGCGCTAGGCGATGCCGGTGTCGCCCGGATCAGTCACGGGTCCTACCCCTACCGGCTTGCAATGGAGGCCCTGGAACGGGCGGCAGGCGGGCTTTGACCGGCGGGGAAACCCGGGAATATTGCTGATGGCGACGAGGGTACGGCGCTTCCGGTCGGGCGTCGGACTGCCCGTCATTCCGGCCTCAGATCTGGAGTGGGCCGTGCTCCATCTGCGGCAACACATGCCTCGCGAAAAGATCGCACTCGGCCGCGTGCGGATAGCCGGACAGGATGAAAGCTTCGATGCCCTCGGCCTGATAGGCGCGCAGCTTCGCCAGCACCTGGTCGGGATTGCCGACGATCGCCGCCCCGCAGCCGGAGCGTGCGCGGCCGATGCCGGTCCACAGATTGTCTTCCACGAAGCCATCGCCCGAGGCGGCATTGCGAAGCTCCGCCTGGCGCGTCACGCCGACGCTCTGGGAGTCGAGGGATTTCTGCCGGATCGCTTCTCCTTCCTTGGCGTCGAGCTTGGAAAGCAGCCGATCGGCATAAGCGCGCGCTTCTTCTTCGGTTTCGCGAACGATGACATGGGCCCGGTAGCCGAACTTCAGGCGGCGGCCGTGCCGGCCGGCGCGCGCGCCGAGGTCGGCGATCGTCTCGCGCACCTTATCCATCGTGTCGGGCCACATCAGATAGACGTCGCAGGCTTCGGCGGCGGCTTCGCGGGCATCTTCGCTGAGCCCGCCGAAATAGAGCGGCGGACATCTGCCTGAGACGGTGCCGATCCGCGGCGGATCGAGATCCAACTGGTAGAATTCGCCGTCG